>Ga0307515_10013160_pt1 | contig 15483 bp, 12 predicted proteins | sample 17_EM_MG_FD_194513 | JGI IMG/M metagenome (GOLD analysis project Ga0307515, IMG submission 194513) | Populus trichocarpa ectomycorrhiza microbial communities from riparian zone in the Pacific Northwest, United States - 17_EM | ecosystem: Host-associated > Plants > Roots > Unclassified | place... | reverse complement strand
CACAAAATTGCATGCGTATCATAGTAATCTAGTTAACGCGCAGGTCCATAGGACCAAATAGTGCCACGCGTCAAATATGCTATGGATTACCGTCCCAAAAACAGCTTCTCTATGAGCTGCACGTCGCGCAGTCATTTTTCCCGGTGCAGCAGCAACTCATTTAAAGTTGTCGACATGCCCAACCATCTATACACCTGTAAGACGTTCAATGTCTCCATCTTCAGGAAGTGCACTATCATTGAGTCTTGGCCATAGGTACCACCACCACCAGTCTGAGTTGTCGAAAACAGTGAGGTAAAGTATGAAGCCAAAACAATCCGGGGCTGGAGGACCGAGAAGTAGACTGGCAATGTACAGTTCCATGTTAAATGGATGGGGTATACAGATTTGGCGAAGACATGGGAGCCACTGATGCACGTGACACAGTTCGGAGGTAGAGAGTCAGTGTGGAAGTACACAGCGGGACTGGACAATGGCAACCTCCATAATCTCCTCCCAATGAATCACCAACCAAAGTCAAGTAACCGACCAAAGTCAAACAACCAACTGGGAATGGCCAGGACTGAGAACCTAACACCAACGAGAAGAAGTGCATGATTTCGTAGAGTTGACGAGTAATTTTGGGCAGGAATCTTGCGTGGAGGAAGGTGGATGTAGGGTGTTCATCGGTGCGGCTCAAGTCATTATGCGGCTCAACGAGTGTATATTGAGATCACGATCTACTTAGAATAGACGCCACGTTTCTAGCAACTTACAACTTTAGCCTGCCATACTGGTGTACCCTGGCGTATACCTGATTTGTGAACTTTAATTTCAGCATCTCTTAAAATCCAATACCAGTGTGAGTGATAAGCTGTACAAATCTTCAAAGTCGACAGAAATGTTGAAACTTGCTTGATCTTACAAATTGGACGTATGCCAAGGTACTTCAGGGTACCTAGAGGTACATCGATGTGCGTCATTAAGTGTTCCAAATTTCAACATAGCATGTTGAACACTTTTGTCCACTTTGGCCTGCCATACTACACCACCTTGAAACAAGAGAAGATCTCTCTCGATCTTATTACGAATTCATCATCTTTTCTGCTCTTATTTCCTCTTCGTCTTTGACTTACTCTAGCTTGCCATACTCACACTTTTTTTCCCACGATAATTCTGGGAGCGAGAGCACCTTGTGCGCTCGCAAACCAGCATCTACCTCCTTCGCAAGCTCATAGGACCGAGCAAGCCGACTGACGAAGGCTCTGGGCACGAGAGCAAGTACCTCGTCTTCATTCTCTCATGCGTGGTTTTAGATTTCTCGGTACTCTTTTCAATACAGACATCGCACTGTCATTGGCGAAACAAGAAGATCCAGTTATGAAAAACGCGATATTATTTTAGCTAAAACACAGGCAATATACAACCCTGAAGCTATATATTGTGGAATGTATCAATGAATAGTAAAATGCAAGAAATGCCAAAGCTTTAAAGGTTCCTTGTCCGTTAAGCGTTGCTTTGTGATGATCCGTTCAGGCTATCATATCCAACCCTCGTCATATCCTAACTACCCGCAGAACCGACTGCCCGACTCATCGCACTAGAAACGAAGCAATCGATTAGGTTAGTGACTCTAATTCAAATCCCATCAGACGTACCTCAGGATGTGTTTGTTAACACTTTCAATCACCTCCTTTCCACCTTCTTGCCAAGACGCACAGGCACTAGGCCCAAGAGTGAAATACTTTGGTGCCGCAAAGTACTTTTCCGGCAACTCCACCATCTCCAGAAGAGTTGTCCTCATCGTTTCATGTTTTTGGAGATCACCGCGGTTCCGCTCTGCTGCACCCCGAATATCTTCTCCCATACCAACACAATATAAAAGCAACCCAGCCAAACCTACAGCAAGTGCGGTGGCAATAGAACTGCCCGACGCTATCTCCGCGTTTTGGGCTTCACATTCCATCGGATCAAAGCTCTCTGGACAAAGAAGATCGACCTCTTGCTTTCCAATATTGCCCGACTTTTGCCCACTAGCCGTGGCACCACCGACACAAAACATTGGCGCACCAGATTTCTTCGGGTAGCCATAGTTTTGCCCATGGTCAGCACCTACGTCCTTTGCCGCGCAAAAGAGCAAGATATTTTGCTGGCTGGCTTTAAGGAGCGCCGCGCTCATTTTCACTAGATCCTGCGAGTTACTTCCGATATCGTCGATTGTCCAGCTCATCAGAATGATATCGACTCCCTGATCAACAGCCCACCTTATACCCTAAAAAATATTTATTACCACAGTTTTGAAAGGTAGGATTAGAGCGGCGATCTCACCTCTGTCGCTGATTTCGCGGTCAATGTCGGGCCATTTGAGCTTTGGTAAGTATCTAGCCTTGCAATATATAACTTGGCTTTGGGAAAAACTTGAAGCACGCAATCAGCCATTTTTGTTCCATGGCCATTCGACGACGGAAAGTGATGGCCGCCGCCACTATGGAATGACATTCCGCCAGAGATACTGCGAGGATGTCCCGGACGTTGTTCAATACTGATACCGTCATCGATAATCGCAATTTTTACCATAGCATGTTGCTTTTCTTCCTTGGGAGGAATACTTTTGACGAATTGAGCGAAAGATTGTATGCATGCAACCCATGCGGATCTACAGTCAACATTGCGTCTTTATCAGCGCACACCTATAGTAGGATGTAATTCATGTGATCCATGAAGACATTACTTACGTTTGGTTCTTTCCTTGAAGGTCGTCGGTGGTTTGATTAGTGCTCACTGGGGGTTTGGAAAAGTCGGTCTCCAATCGAGATATGTGGAATTCAACCGATTTAGCAAGCATAGGGCAGGTTTTTTCTAGTTGTGTGAGGTATTCTTCGGCGAAGTTCTCTTCGGTTCCAGACACCGGTCGCTGTGGGTAATAAATCAGCTATATTGATCCCACAGCTTCAGGAACAAGTGGTATTTGAACCTTTTTGAGATCAATGGTAATATGAAGTTTTCGAAGCTTCGGCGCATCGGTTAACATAAGCTAGCCATGAAGACATGTGACAATCATACCTTGGGTAATCGATTCAGCCCCTTGTTCGAACACCAGCTTTGTAATACAGCCTTTTTACCTGAGGAATAGAGAAAAACGGTTTGCGCATCTCTGGCAGCCGACACAATTGTGTCACTGCAAAGATCATCTTGCTTCCAGTCCCATGTCTCTACTTCAATGCCCTCCAGAGCAGCTATTATTGCAGCGTCGCTATGAGGAAGTCGCTCGTTGTCCTCGACTATTAAATTGATAATTTTTCGTACTCCCTTCTTCCTCAGCCAGTCAAACACAGATCCGTAATTTTTGTATCCTTTGCAGATAGTGTGGCTGAGCTCACCCTGACCCCCATCCGAACCCGGCAGTTGATCGCTCAGTAGCTCTCGCGGTAGCCAAACTTCCTTCAACACGGTGTCGACTTTCATATGTCCTAGATACCCCTCCACATTTGTTAGAAGGCGTCGAGGGTCTCCTGCGTGCATTCTGCGAAGATCTAAGCGCAGGTAGAATGCTAATCCAATCGACGAAATGCTTTAGCAAACTATACTCTCATACATATAAAGTAGAATCCATGTTTTGCTAATCTGGAGACTGACCTTTGATACCATTGTGGAGATGGGATATAATTTCGTTATCCTTGAGGCGCATGTATGCGTTTTTAAGTTCATATTCCACAGCCTCGAATGTCTTCTCCTGCTCATTGCTCCATGTGGACTCCGATTGTTTGTCTTCCGATTGTTTATCTTTCTGAGACTTCATATACAGATACGGCGATTTCCGCAAGTGTGGTAGCCATTTTGCATCGCCGTTCTGCAGGGTCATGGCTTCGAGGTCACAATTCTGCACTAGCTGACTAACCAGCTGAATCCGTTGACGCCTGTTCTCGCCAGTCACCCAGTGCTGCACGTCCACCGCGACGTGAAGGGGGGTGGCGCCAAGGCTGTCCTGAATCTTTAATGTCTTCGGTCTGATTAGGTCCAAAAAGGGCATCATATCGGAGCCTAAACACTCGATGGCTAGGTGGATGAGGGTTCCCTGTTTGCTAAGCTTGTTGTCATACTCGTTGAGCCTACTCTCCAACTGTTCTCTTTCTTTGAAGTCGTTCTCTTCCAACACCTGTCGGACGTGCTTCATATAGGCTGCTAATCGCGGTGGTCCTTTATAACCACGGCATTGCACGATTGCCAGAGAAAGTGGTGTCTGATTAGTCGAACTCGCCTCGGATAGCATTAGAGGGTAAGTTTTCATGAGCCAGATTATAAATCTACAGCGCCTTCGAAGTGCACCTATAAAGGCAGCGTTTATATCGTCGACGTCAGTTTCGAGATCGAGTTCTTCAGATTCTTCGCAAGTATCATCCTCATCACCCTCACTTTCGAGTTCCAAAGCTTCTGCACCCGTGTCATTTTCAATGCCATCCACCTTGAGATTTATACTGCCATCATCATTCGACTTCGAAATCCCGTCCTCGACCAAAACACCTGCATCCACCTCCTCCTCCTCCTCCTCCTCCTCCTCCTCCTCCTCCTCCTCCTCCTCCTCCTCCTCCGTACTATCCTCATCCTCGGAGTCCTCGGAGTAGTCAGCAACACCCAACACCACTTTCGCACGCGTATGCGCAGTATCTTCATCCTCCAGGTACCTGACAGTGGGCTCGATATAGCTCTCAGCCAGCGGATGGCTCACGGCATAATGTAATAGGTTTTTGTTTTCTAGGCAAGATTTCCGCAAATAGGTGGAATTGTATTCGTCGTGAAGGGCGGTCGATTCATCTCTTAGGATTTCGGGTAGCAGAGAGCCGGTTTCCAGGTGCTGCGAAAAATCTACTTCTCCGACATCCACCTTCTTGAGCAGCGCCACAAATATACCTTGAGTCTTTTGTTTTTCTTCAACAGTATTAGTATTATCAGGTTTGGCTTTGTTAGTCTGCTTTTTTTTATTCCCAGTCGAGCGCGATCCTTCCTTAGTAGAACCAACTCCCGATTTTGTCTTATTTGATGGTTTTGTAGTGCCACCGTTATTAGAACGCGAAGCGTGGCCAGTTGATTTCGCCGACCCACGTGTTCCTGTCGGGATCCGCCTGGGTTGTTCCATGTCGACTTCTGCTGAGTGAAGGTGTGATGGTCTGAGATAAATCCGAATTCAAGTTAAGGACTATCTGTAGGCTGTAGCTTGGGTGGAGAATCGATATTGAACGTTCCAAGGGCATTGAAATACGATCCTTAGAGGGAATGGAAGGGAAGTGGTCTGGAATTACTTGCAGGGTGCACAGATATAATCAAAATTGACAGGTCACTTGTGCAAAGAATTCGAACGCGTAAGTGTACAGTAGGCTGCGAAGATATGATATGATGTGGAATGCTCCCTTGACCAGTTGAATTTACGATTGAGAATTGCAGGTTGATAACGGGAAACATAGCCGATTCCGCATGCTGCAGGTATGTATGCCCCTGTCGGTTGTGCTTTTCAGTGTGCGGGGTCAGCAACCACGATCACAACACTTCTAAATGAGATAGTTAGTCCGTCGACTCACACATACATGTTCAAAAACACTAAATCAACCACAATGTCCAGCGAAGCCATACCGAACGTTGCTACCTTCGAAATTGATCTCGAGCCGACTGGGAATGAAGGGTCTGCTTTCAAATTCCGCAATATCCATGGTCAGACGCAACGGCCTAAAATCGTCGATCGCCAAGCCACTTTTCGGCGGTCCGATAATAGAGTCCAGGGATATCTCACTACAGTGATACATGGCCAATACGACCAGTTTGATGATCAGAAGGCAACCATCATAGTTGCACACTTCCGATTTCTCTCCTCCGCCAACGATCGGAAGTTCCGCTCAGCAAGCATTGAATTCTCTTTTTTAGACCCCGACTCCAAATCCTTCGCACCAGAAGTTTGTGCCGTGGCTCCGGACGGCGAAGTCTCCCTAAATCGAACCATGAGCCAGCACACCGCTACCACGACGGCGTCTGTTCGATTAGGAGGTACTGTTGGCGGAGTCGCAACTTTGGATGGAAGTATCGGGCAGGTTACCGGAATATCTTACGAGAGGTTGAACCAAGGCTCGCTTATCGGTAGCCGTTTAACCCGACGGCGAAGCTTGGGACCAGACAATACGGCTAGGTGGGCTATGAGCGAAAACAGCCTTCACAAAAGTGGTATCCCTAGGGAATTGGACGTAGCAATTCTTCTCAAACGTCAAAATAATTTGCCTTTCCAGGCCGCAATAAATGTGTCTGCATCTGTGGATTGGCGGTATGATACAACTATTGGCATACGGAAGGTCCTTGGACAAGATATTATCGATCCCATTGATTTCGATCCTAAAAGGGTACCCATGGGCAAAACTCCAGATGGAATGGACATCAACAATCTTTCGAAATACCCTCTGGACGACTTGAGTGGCGTAACGCCCATTCATTCGCTTTTCATAAACACGCTCGAGGGTAAGTTATATATCTTCTAGATGCCACCGCTCGTGAGTAATTGAGAATCTAAATAGAACGCAAGTTGTGAAACCGAAGTATTGATTCATGGCGGCACTTCAAGTTTTGGGTGCATGGTTTAGTTAGAGTCCTGGGGGCATAGGGATGAATGAATGCAAATCCAATCACTAAATTTCTTTGTTTGCTGATGCCACCCTCCGCCCGAAAGTGTGTGAAATTTGTCAGTTGGATTGATACCAAATAACCGTCAGACCAGACTGATATCAACTCCAGCTGTGTTAGGAGTCGTAACTGCTGAACGAAGGGCCTGATTGTTGTAACACAACGAAGTAAATTTACTCTGGAAGTAGCAGAACTACAAAGCTCACTTGCAATTGCAAAATTTAGCCTTACCCATTGAATTCGATTTTTGTATGACAGTTATAACACCTAGCGTTTCCTCTTGTACTCGGGTCTTGGAGTAAAGGATCAGACGCTTCTGTTGTCGAAGGAGAGAGCCAGGAGGGTAGGGAGTATATGAAATTTAGTAACAGAAACTCAGGTGGCTAGTAAATACGAATAGCGACGATACTAAAAATTTACACCTTTAGTTCTATTCCGTAAATAAGTAAACATGCAAACGTATTTTACCGTGTAGCCGCCCACGACCGCTTAACTGATCAAGCCTGCACAGGCAACTCATAAGCTCTAGACTCGGAGATAGTCACTTGCATTATGTCTTTCAGATTCCTCCTGCGTAAGACAGTTTAACAGCACCCCGAACACGTCAGTTTGTGCGGGGTATTAACCGATATCAGCCATGTAATGACCAATTATATGTCTGCAGGGTCGTGTTTGCACGTTTGTAATTTTACATCCACGTTTTGTGAATGTGTGTCTCATATAGCAATGTAATTGGTAATTCGCTATTTAGTGGAGTTCTGTCGAAGAAGGGGGGACAAGAAAATCCCTCAGTTTTATTTTTAGCAGTCCCCGCAGGCAGGCGATCCAATAGATATATCTAATATCAGATTTCATTAACATCCCAGATCTACTGATAGACGACACCTTGAGCGACCACGAAGTTGTCTGAGCAATGCAATACTAACGGAAAATACCGAGAGTTCAACACGATTTTTGACACATCCCATATTAAGAGGTTTGATTCCCTCAGAGCGCTGGAAGGACATTAGGCGTTGACGTTCAAATTTGATGTTAGCAACCATCTATCCACAAAGTATCACTCAGCCAGACAGCACTACTAGCTATCCCAGATCCAGTTTGAAGCTGGTGTTTCAGGCAGATAGGGGGGAATATGGCTTCGAAAAAAGGCCCTGCTGCTCCATATTTGTGCAGGATTGGTTCTCCAACAGAGGGTTCTGTCCCAAACCACAATATTGATCCAAACGGCGAAACAATGGAAACAAGCTTGTAGTAAGTAACTGTTCTTGTTTGTTCAGATTTTTGTTACCCTTACCGGTACTTCTCCTTTCAATCCTTTGTAACCTTCTAGTTCCCAGAACGAAGGGTCTATTCTTGCACTCACTTTTGTTACAGTGTAGTTGCTGTCCATGGTCTTAATGGCAACTCACGAAGCACCTGGGCCGGTTGGACTAAAGGAAAGACGTGGCTCGAAGAGATCGGAGCCGAAATACCGAGAATACGGCTGTTCACATTCTGTTATGAGTCAGATATCACGGTTGCAGGTGCGGACCTAGTCTCGCCTTCGGAAATCTGGCGCACGGCTGCCCAGTTGTTGTATGCGATTGACTGTGAATTTGGAAAGGAAATCAACACTGTAAGCCCTTGGTTTTGCGTGTGCAATGCAGCGATCAATATATTGATTTTGGCTATAGTCAGATCAAGCCAATTCCCCAAAGAAAATTGCCTTCGTCGCTCATGGTTTTGGAGGTATTATTGTCAAACAGGTGCGGGCAAGGATTTTTAATTCGTTCTGGATTCTAATAAAGATTAACCTTGAAAATATATGAGTGGGATACTGATATTGCCATTTCTCCAACGTAAATTAGGCGTTGAATCTCGCTAGCTATCATCATGCGTACATGACCCTCGCCTCTTTGTCGGTCGGTGTTGTATGTCTCTCCTCAGCACGGATTCTGCATCAACTGATATATGTTGTGCATTCTAAAGCTATTTTTTGGCTCCCCGCAAGAAGTTTGGCCAGATTATGGGTACGGGTCTTGGGAAAAATTTGTCTTTCATATGGTCACTGTTACACCTGGGAATACCGCCATATATGAGCGCCTAATATGTCTGTTCGAAAGAATGCCTGTGGACGAGGCTTATATGGCACATGTTTGTGCGAATTTTGCGTCAATTGTGGGGAAGCGCAGAATTATTAACATCTTCCCCTCGAGTTATCTCCCCGCTCGCCCTGAAATACCATCTCCCCACCGCTCATTTACCAGAATTGCTACTAGTAGGGAAGCCAGAAATAGCTGGAGAATTGTTTGTCTTCCTAGCTACATAGCGATAGATCGATTCTCACAGTACTTTTACTAACGAGATTGATTCTCCTAGGCCAGGAACCAGTACAGACAAGCCCTCCGTCGTGTCACTACTTGGGCTGGGATTGACAACTACAATTGGATTTCGCGGGAGTCCGTTGAGGATGATCTTGGTCTCAGTTCTTTTCCAACCTCTAACGACAACGTTTTGTCGCAAATATCCAACGAACTCCGCTCAATGGCAGAAGAACCGTATAGTATGTATAAGCCCCTCGCACAGCATCTCAGTTTCATTTGAGAGCAAAGTTAATGCGCACACAGCCTACGATCTCGCCGGTATCACGTTCCGCAAGAAGCTGGCTGCTCTATGCCCTGTCATCAATTTACCATTCGTCGAATCTCATCGCGGCACAAGCGGTTGGCTTCTTGAGGAAAAAACGTACCAGGACTGGGTAAAGGGAAATGAACGACCGATACTGTACCTGAGCGGGAGTAACGGCATGGGAAAGACCTCAACATCACATTTTCTGGTGGAAACCCTTCGATCCGAAAATATTGTTCTCTCCTTTTTCTGTACTCGCCAGGCCCATCGCCGAGAATCAGCAAAGCATATTCTTTTATCTATGGTTAGCCAGTTTTTGCTACACGAACCACATCTCTACTCTCTGGCCCAGAACTTGTTATCTCTGAAGCAAACCTCAGTATGGACTCAAGAAGACATGTGGGCGGTATTCCGGGCCCTGATTTCACAGCCAAGAAGTAAAGAACTGGTTTGTGTGGTGGATAACCTCGACGAATGTGGTTCCGATCGATGGCTTATGGAGAATTTTCTCTGGCTCTATGACGAACTGGATATTCCTTTCAAGCTAATCATCACCGGAAAGCCATATTGCTTGAACAAGGCTCTTACTAGTCCAAAACATCAGAAGAAGCTAGTGGAGCTACATCTGGAAGGCGGGAGTGATGACAAGAAAATGCGAAAGGAAATTGTGGACGATATGGAGACCTCCACACGAAATTGGATATCGGACCTTGTCCGAAAATCTCCGGTGTACCGTGGACTTGAAGCTACTATATTGGAGCAATATCGGGCGCACTTTTTCGGGAAATTTGGCGCATCGCCTCTCGCGTTAAAAGTCTCCTTTGGCCTCTTGAATCCTCCGAGAGCTGGGTTCAGTGTTGCCTCACTCCGGGAACAATTGCACTGCCTCGGTGAAGATATTCAACTATCAGTTCTTTACAAGAATTTGCTCGAGCAAATCCCCCGATATGATCGACCTTGGGCTATGAACGTTCTTCGTTGGATCTGCTACACTTTCCGACCACTCACAATTATGGAGCTCTCAGCGGCGATGTCTATTGACGCCCGAAGTACCGCGGACAAAGTGGTTAAGAAGCAACTGTCTAGCAAAAACTTCTCCTGGAACATTAGAGACGATATCTATAGGATTTTTGGGCAACTGGTTGAGTTTAAGCGAGATCAGATTCACCTTGTTCACCACTCCCTCCACGATTTCCTGATCAACGGCGCAGAAAAACACGATTGGTATTACCTCGAAGACTCTGCAATCATTCATGGAAGAATATTCGATGTTTGTCTAACGCTCCTCATTGCGGAGAAGACGTCCGGTCATCTTAACTTTCAATCCGGAGGATACCTGCATCAGGCGCAGCTTTGTCTTGCATCGTCATCGGACCAGAACGACAACAATTTTTTGCTCTACGCATCCCAATACTGGCCGAGGCATTACCAGGAGTCGGCAAAATTGCTGCCGAGCGTTAACAAAATTCTGGATTTTCTCAACGCTGATCAAATCGCATCGCTCTGGTTTAAAGTTTATGGGTATTTGGTGGGCGACGAAGAAGATCAATATAGTCCACTCCTAGTTGCTGCGAAGCTAGGTCTGCCAATGATTGCCGATAGGTTAATTGCTGTGGCACCTAGCAGCGATCCAGGGAACCGAGAGGCTGCGTTGGCAGTCGCTGCAACATATGGCCATGAATGTGTGGTCGAGGAACTACTTTTTACTGGCGCAAGGTTGTCGGAGGCACTGTATCGGGCATCAAAAATGGGGCATGTACGAGTGGTCAGCCGGCTGCTGGAAGCTGCAAAAAATGACAAGGTTGATTTGGCAGGTCTCAACATTAACGCGGGGTTGTGTGCTGCAGCAGCAAACGGCCATTCCAAAGTTGTCAAGAAATTGTTAAAAAGTGGTGCTTCTGTGCGCTGTCCGGATAGTAAAGACGGCCTTACTCCACTACAGCATGCGGTAAAGAATGGCCGGGGACACGTAGTGCGTGTTCTGTTACATCCGCCGAAGGCGAGGCAGTGCCGGAGCGCAAAAGTCCAAGACGACCACGACGACCATGACGACTACGATGACGACAACAAGACTCTGCTTATAGAGAGAAGTCGACATATTGAGTTTCGAAACAGTGCCGACACTAATAAAGAACAGCGAGCGCGAATTCTAGGTACAAAGGATGATACTACAGCTGAAATTGCGACCCCAAACCCAGACGATGACACGATCGACCAGGGCAAGGTGGAAAAAGTGGTCGAGGGTGGAGACAGTGAACCGGAAACGGAGGACGAAGAGAGCGATGACAGTGATGACGATGACATGGATCAGAAGGATGAGGGCCGGGAGAAAGAAGACATCAATATCAATTTCAAAGATAGTGAGGATGTGAAAAAAAGGAGTGTATTTCATCTTGCAGCTGAAGGAGGATATCTCGAAATCATCAACAAGTTGCCGGATGAGTACGCGGTGAATATAATGGCGGCAGCCGGTCAGAGTACCACACCATTGCACCTCGCAGCTGCTGGCGGCTATCTCAAGGTCGTTAAAATGCTTAGCAAACGCTTTGAATCTTGGGTTCCATACAAGGATGAAAAAGGGTGTCTTGCGCTCCATCACGCGGTTCAAGGCGGACATTCACTTGTCGTTGACTATCTTCTCAAGCGAGATATAACAGCTGCCGTTAGCACACCAGTTGACGGTCGTCAAGCTCTTCATATCGCCGCCAAGTACGGTCATAAGGATATTGTCAATTCCCTCCTCACCCAAAAAGAACTTGAAATTGCGGTAGATGCCACCGACCGCGATGGTTACACTCCTTTGCAAATTGCTGTCCAAGAAGGCCACCATGATGTTGCCCTCAGTCTTTTGACGGCAGGCGCAGATATCGACAAAGGTGGGCCCGGACCAATCACACGAGCCCCGATATCCTTATTCTCAAGATTTGGCCGATATCGTCCCAAGAAAAACAAACCCCCATTACATTTAGCGGCGGAATGTGGACACCTCGAACTCATCAAACTCCTCCTCGATAAGGGTGCCTCAATCAACAAAACGGATACTCAGTCAGGTTGGACAGCTCTCCATTGTGCCAATCGTCAACCGGCATGTGTCCAGATGTTGATCGACCGAGGAGCCTATCTGGAAGCCCAAAACATAGATGGATCAACTCCACTCATACTGGCTGCGCAAGAGGGCACGACAGAGGGTGTCAGGGCTCTCCTCAAAGCTGGTGCAAATCCGACGGCCGTAAATAAACGGACTCACATATCAGCCCTACACAAGGCTGCTGGGAGCGGTGACTGGGAATCAATCAAGCTCCTGTTAGACTGTGGCGTCAATCCTTTTGCGCTGGCACAGGGAAGCAACAGTGGAACATCATTCGACTTTGCTTTGAATTGCAGGCGTCAGGACGTCGATGGACGGAATCTAGCTCGCATGATGATTGACTGGCTAATACCGGAAAATTTTTGGCCCGATCCCTTCAAGCTGGCAGTAGCTAGCGGCTCGCATCGTCTATTGGACGTTTGGATCGAATATCGACCAGATGATTTGGAGAAATACGATTACAAAGATCTAATGACAGAAAAGGGTACCCCTCTTCTCCATTTATTGGCGGCTTCCGGCATGCATTCCGTAATTAGAAAGATTGTAAAAGTCGACCCCGAATCTCTGTCCAGACAAGATAGCAAAGGTCGAGTTCTGCAGGATATTGTGATGGATAGCGATACCCAAAAGCTTCTGCAAACATTAACTGAGCAGACTTCGAATGCCGGAAATCATCAAACGGTATCTGCTGAAGATAATGTAGCCGTATCATCTGACAAGTCTACTCCAGACTCCCCGCAATCACACGAAGCAGATACAGAATACGAGTGCCCAAAATGCCGCAAACCTCAACCTGAAATGGTGTTATGCTGGTCATGCAAACGTGTTATGGATGGGGAATTCTTGAACCGTACGTCATTTCTATCCCTTATATGCTCCTCCTGACCAGTTGGATCTAATGTTAGAAGCATAGACTGTTGCGGCTGCTGTGATTTTCAATGCCTGAACTGCGCTTCTAAACACGGAAATCGGTGTGAACACAATTCTAAAGCTTGTTACATCTTTGATAAACTGCGCTCCATGGAAAAAATTTCGTCATGGGTTCGGGAACGTATATTGCCGCATCAGTCAAATGTTGAGTAGTCCTCACTTCAGTGAATATGAGTCACATCTGTTACCAAGGCTTATTCGGTATTCATGGACATAAAGCAAGAGGGCGCATGTGTCGGATTAACAGATAGTTTTTCTAATATTGAATAAATGTCATAATGTTCTCTTAGCAATTTCCTAATGCCAAACGATTATTGCGCAGATCCCGCCACATGCATGGGATAAGTGGTTACGAAACAAGGCTAAAGTCATAAACGGCGGCAGCCTATAGCTTCCTAGCTACAAATATTCCATCACTAAATATTCTAGCACTAAAACTCAAATGAAAATTGAAAAATATAGTCCAAGAATAAATAAAATCGATAGATGAATATATAATGTAGTTAAATATAAAGATAAGGTGTTGTGAAGTCTCTTAAAAGGGTGGTGATTGTGGGTGTGGTGGAGTGCGCGGGAAACTCCGTCAGAAATCGGGGGTGTGAGAAAATCTACGACTTAAAACTGAAGGCTTCCCAACTTCGGGACAATCAAAAAGAGAGTTTTATAAATAGCACTATAGATACCGCAAACTCAATTATAGAAACAAAAACAGCGCAGATATTTAGAGATAAGTGAACAGCTTGCGGAAAGTCTCGTATGAGGTGCGTATGTAGTCCTAAGAGTCGAATTTGGGGATGAGACTATAGTACTCCTATATTAGACCATCACTTTCTACTGACGGAGAATACGTATACCTACAATATGCGGATCTCATTAGTTAAAGTCCCGGAAATTTTGCGGTACTTTTTTCTAAATGCCAGATTCCATAAGGGATAAAGATGCTCATAATCACCTTCCTCCACTTACTATAAAGACTCCAGAAGATATATTAATCGGCTGGTAAGCAAAACGTATTATATATCAATCCTGAGGCGTGGCGTACCTCCGCCATTTGAATGAAGAATCCTGATGTGCTGGTCGTAGTCTTCTTGCGTAAAAAAGTTATGGTGTTCCTGTGACAAACATGTTCTGTATTCAACCGCATTTATGGCGTATGTACGCACTAGTAGACGGCATATTTGCGGGGTAAAGATTCACAAGAAGGGTATATTGAGTCGTCGATATGTTCGAAAGTCTTGGTCATGGCGGGCTGTTATGATGTTGTATAGCATTCGAGGATTAGATCGGCATTGGAAGTTATTACACGAGAATACTTTTCTATCTACAGTTCGCTGCTGTTATTTCTTATCTTAGATATCGCACTGCCTCAATTTGTCACCCCCACCAAGTTGCTTTCCACCTCATCGTACATATCACTCCAACTAACTACTTAAATAAGTAGGTAGAAGCCCCCCCCTTCAAGGTGATTGTAGCGCCAATACCTGCGACTGCCATTTTACAAACACCAGCTTTCTGCCATCCGATTGCTTGCGGCCGGCTAGAATAAGCGAGGAACTTCCTTACGCACGTAGCCGACTGTCCCACGGCATCAAAACGGAGATCCACTGGGTTCCGGGACACTCCGGTATCCCCGGGAACGAAGAAGCGGACCGCCAGGTGAACGTAGCCCGCGAGGCAAGGGGGGACACGGAGATAGAGCGGCCATACACCTCAGCCTCGAATATGGCCAGACGGATCTCCGAGGGAAGGTCATCAGCCAAAGCGAAGTGGGAAGCCGACAAGTGCAGCAAGCACTTCGGCTACAGACTCAAGGGCAAGGCGGGGGCCAAGAGATCTATCCCAATGACAAGCGCGAAATCGCTGGCCGCCAGGTTCTACAGACTAAAGTCCAGGCATGCACCCACTGGAGTCTACCTAAAATGGTTTGGCCATCGAGAGGACGACAAATGCTGGTGGTGTGGCGGCGGAGGCAGGACGGCGGCCCAGACGCGGGAACACCTCTTCCGCAACTGCAGCCGGTGGAGAGACCAGCAAAAAATGCTATGGAAGGCGGTGGGAAAGGTGACGGGCTGGAAAGCGGGCAGATGCCGACACATGCAGGTCTCTGAGCTGTTTTCTAGGGATGAGTGTGATCAAGCGGTGATGGACTTCCTGGCGGCTACTGAAGTCGGGAAGTTCCCGCCCAAGTGAATGGAGGGATGGAGCGGGCAAGGAGGCGGACT
>Ga0307515_10013159_pt1 | contig 15483 bp, 5 predicted proteins | sample 17_EM_MG_FD_194513 | JGI IMG/M metagenome (GOLD analysis project Ga0307515, IMG submission 194513) | Populus trichocarpa ectomycorrhiza microbial communities from riparian zone in the Pacific Northwest, United States - 17_EM | ecosystem: Host-associated > Plants > Roots > Unclassified | place... | reverse complement strand
GTCGTCCAGCCGCGGAATTTGAACCGGCTGCATTTTCTTTATCGGTCCTTGATTGTTTCCCAAGCTATCACAATGATTCAGAAAGCTTCCTTTTAATTCAGGTTTCCAATATTCACAGGTGCGTGTGCGTATTTCAACACAATTAAATGGCTTGAGAGAAAATATTACAATGAGTATTTCAACCCTTGGGTCAAGATTTCAGTAGTGTTTGGTTACGGTTGGAAAGTATTTTTAAAAAAATTTGAATGTTTTTTTTAAATTAATATATTTTTATTGTTTTTAGATAATTTTGATAAGTTGATATCAAAAATAATTTAAAAAAAATATATATTATTTTAATATATTTTTATATAAAAATAATCGTTATCATTTTTTTTCAACATAAACACGATCCCTGAGTAGTAGTGCTTTTGTCTCTCTCTCTTTTATACATTAAATTTCTATCTTTCCTTTTTTTTTTATCCTGAATAAACTAGCGTGTGTATATGTAGAATTAAACTATTTATTAACCCATACAATACTTGCTCTCGTTAGTCATCAAATAAAGTGTGTGTAAAAAATGTGAGGCGCTATTTTTTTTTTTTAAGGAAAAGTAAGATACATTAACTATTAATCAACATTTCCTTGAAAAGAAATTCGGAACAAAACTCCAACTCATATCACAATTATAACTTTTTAAATTTATAAAAAAAATTAAAATTTATAGCTAAGCAACTAACAATAACATTTGCAATTCTTTTAATACGTGATAATTTTCAACAACACTCAATAAACTCTGATAATCTTCAATCACCAAAACAAACTCGATAATATCAATATTATTAACTATCTAGTAGGTAGTTCAGTAGTAAGAGTTTAGAATTAAGAGGTTTACTCCTCCTGTGATTTTAAGTTCGAGTTCTGTGATTGCTAATATGATAGCAACTTGAGATTTGCAGAGGAATTTAGGTTTTTAGAATCTTCAAAAACCCTTGGGTCAAGTCATACAGACCTCCTCAGTAATGGTGCCATGTAGAAAAGCATTGGACACGTCCAACGCCTTAAAATCAATCCATTTGGATACTGCTAATGCTAGTACAATTCGAATTGTGGTAGATTTCTCGATTGGACTAAAATTTCCAGTGAAATATATACAATAATGTTGTGTGAAACCCCTTGCAACCAATCGAGCCTTTGAATCGTTTAACTCTGCCATCTGCTGACCTCTTTATTCTGTATGACCATTTATTTCCCACCACATTTGCTTCTGGTGGTTTTGAAACGAGAGACAAGGTGCGGTTGGAGATAAGAGCGTCGAATTCATCCTGTATGGCAGCACGCCATTCTACACTTTTGTTAGCTTGATTGAAGGACTGAGGTTCTGAAACAGTAGTGGTCTTTCTTGGACACCACAGCATAAGAATGCTTTTAGAGGGTTGAAGGCCTTAGAATCGTTGGGTGGGTCCATTTCACAACCTGAGATGGTGAAGACTCAATACTGGTTCGGCTAGTAGCAGTACTAGTTGGATGAAGATCAGCACACAACTATAAACCTTCAGGATTAGAAGCTGATATTGCATGCGAAGAGGAGGACAACTTTGTTTATGTATCTTGTGCACTAGAGGAAACAGGATGAGACCGTGAAGGATCATCAGGGGTAGTAAATACTTCAGAGGAAGTCTTTAATCCAACCACATAAGTAAATACTTCCTCAGAAATAGAAGAACGAATCCAAGAGAGCAGAGTTAGATCCTTCCTGAACCAGTAGTCATAAGCAGGATTGGACTCGGGTGTTGAGATCCTGAAGTTTGGAATAAGAGGAGGGGGGCAAGGGATGGTTCCATTAATGAATTCTTATAATTTATGACAGAGCAGTGGCTCAAATTGAGTCTTGCAGTCAACATAAGTTTTTGGGTTTAATTTGATAGTGATAGAGAAGCTTGGCCGAGAAGAAAGTTGAGGTTGTGAAATCGATGGAACAAGTATAATCGAAGAAACAGCTCTGATACCATGCTACAATTATCCAAGAACTATGAGAGAAAAGATAACTGCAGGAGATAATTTCTGTATATCTTGAGTAGAATTTTATAGTACGCTTCTATATGGATAGCATGCGCATTGCCTATCCAGTATTGTATATGAATTTAAATTATATTTAGCCTAAACTACCTGTATACATTCAAAAGAGTTTCGAATATATCAGCACACTTTAGTATACTAGAGAACCGTTTTTGCTGGTTACTGCTTGAATAACTCTGACTGTGATCAAGCGAACTTCAATGAAATCCATGAAAATACGAGTAAAAATCCAGTCATAGAGATTGGTATGGCCACAGGATACAACACCTTAAATGATGAAGAAACAAAAATGGCATTAGAGATCGACCAGACAACAAGTATATCTCAAATAGTACTGGAAGCAAACTGCTGGCAAGAACCTAATGTTTTATTTCGAATCCGGTAGAAAATAAAGAGATACGTTTTCATTTTATTGGAATTTACTCTTTATTTATTTATGTGCTGTAAAGGACAGATTCTAACTGTAAATCTTTTAAAGTAAGAAGAAAGGGAGGTATATACACTACTTGGGTGCTAGCTAAAATGCCTGTTAACGACTTCAAGCATATGAACAGAACATTTTCAGTACATCTTTGTGGTGATGAAGTTTTTTTTTAGTTTTTTTTATTATTCTTTCAAAATCTTTCATAGTAGTGTGACTGTCAAATGCTTAAGATTTTAAGTCAGAGTTGATCGATTCAACATAGAATCACAGTGACAAAGACCCATTTACGGTAACTGCACTCTAAAAACAAACTTCGAGTATAAATCGACCTTTCAAAACTATACACGAAAGTAAAATTATATACTTGTTTGAAAAGGGTACCTTTCTTCATTTTGATTGAGATTTTTTTTTGGAAAGAAAAACGAGGGTGTAGATAGAGACTGGAGCATTAGGGCCCACAAATGGGGCGGGGCATCCAAGACATAATCCTGTAAAGTCTAGTTGAACTGTTGAAGCCTGATAATTAATTGAATTGGCTTGGAATGAAGTTCAGAAGACGGGACAATGAATAGCATTTTGTGTTGGGTTGTATCCTACGAGGGCGCTTCTCTTTTGTGAGCCTTTGCTCCATTATTGTCGAGGAGGGAAATCCAGCCCAAGATTCCTCACTTGACATCTTTAGAAGGGTTTTTAATCCAGGCAATTTTCCCTTCTACAAGAGTTTATGCAAGGATGTGACTAGATTTATATTGTTGTCATTTCTTTCCTCTCTTACTTTATGGACGATATCTCTTTAATTAATAGACATGCAAATCAAAGTGGAACGAATCCAAACCAGCAAGCCAATAATTTCATACTATCTCCGGCTATTATAGACAGTCGAAACTATTCGAGCGCGAGATACCTAAGCGAGCGGCTTTAATGAATGCGTAGTTAAGTTATAGATTCATTTTCACCAACTCAGATGATAGCTCTAGTCCCAATTTCTTGCACATCATTCAAATTCGTGCCAATGTATCTTGGACTTTAATTCTCAATTTATCCTGTACTCCCTTCTTCTCACAACTGGGAAATGCATAAAATTTCCCAGGTTTCTCTGGATAATGACTCGTGCCTTAATTTCTGCTGAGCAGAAGGGCACTCACTAGCTTGTAGCCTTGGTGGTGGAAGTCAGATGGTGTACATGTTGCTCATGCTATGTATACGTGTAATGGACAGACAGTTCTAGCTCTCATAATTGCACATGCAGTGTGCAAAACTTCCTAGGAGATGCCAAAATGGGTGCAAGAAACAAAACGTGATCTGATCGGACATGCAACATGTGGCAGAGGAATGAATATTACTCAGAAAGCTGACAAGGGCAGTCCATTGCCTCTAGATCTTAGTTTCTGGTATACCCAGATTGCCACCTGGCAAATGCATCTAACCAATAATATTAACATTTTGACAGTGCAAGGTGGGATTCAAACCCAAACACTCCAACTTTCTCCACTATCAAAGTATCAATCATCGAACCAAATCTTATACCACTCAACAAATGGCTTATATGCCTATATACAAGGACAAGAATTGAGCTCTTAACTTTGAGTAATTAACCTTCAGTCCCTAGGTTTTGAATGTATTTATAACTTATAGATTAGTCCCCTTAAATGTCAAAAACTTATAGTTCATTCCCTTCTCTCTTGTTGATCTTTTCTTTTTCCCCTCTAAATTTCAAACGTTTCCTTTGAAAACTTAAATTCTCAAAGAAAAACCAAACATGATAGAGAAAAAACAAGTTGTTTCAATAAGTTAGCAGTCAACAAGAACTATATCATAGGTTTTCAAACATGAACAGCCAAGTTATAGCTACATTCGAAGCCCAGTAACCAAAGAATAATTCAGTCCTCAGTTTTCCCCTCCTCTCAATGTATGGCTAACCTCATGCTATTTTGCTGAGGATGAGTTTCAAAGGGAAATAACTTGTCGGTGTTGCACACTGTTTTCCTGGAAGGACTGGGTGGGTTTTTGGTGTTTTTAGTGACACGTCACGTTTTTGCCTTTGCGAAAAAATAAAAAAGAACCTTACTTTGGATCTATTGGCATTAGATTAGGCAGTCATATCCGTGTCATTACGTTGTTGAGCCAAAGCCCAGCATACATATAATGCAAAACATGACAGTGCCTTCAAGAATGAAGCTTGGGTTGCTATCACACCAAGCAATTCCAAAAATTGGAGGATATAATGCTTGCCTAAGTCAATTATTTGCCGACGAACCCTACCTCGATAGCCACATAATTGGTTAGCCTCTCAATTATCATCTCCTCATGTCTCCGACAATTAGACAGTTACTTCACAACAGCATTTTACTATTTGCTTAGAAAAGGAAATTGAAATGATATAATTAGGAAATAAATATATATGATGAGGCATTTTCATTGTAGGAAAAAGGTGGTAAACTCTTCTTATAAGAAGAAAAGCTGATACTAATAGATTACAAGGTTCAATGCTATTACACGTTTATTTTACTTAAACTACTTCAGTTTCACTGTTAACCAATCCAGCAATAAGTAGATCAATCCCGTTTCCCAATAAACAATAACGAAAAATCTATGGTAGTGAGATGGCTGCCACTAAGTTTTTTTGTTTTTTTCCTTGATCATGATTTGGTGTAGCCTAAAAGTTCATGTGAGCGTGCTTTTATACATGTATTGTACCCCATAGAGAAGCTTCTACTGTATAGAAGATGAAAGTGAGAAGGTCTCACTCAATCTCATTTGGGCTATAGGCAATTCTTAAAAGTGAAAGTGTCGTTGCCTCTTTGGAAACCATCCTAGAGAGGTGTTCTTTTGTAGCCTTTCGGTGCTTAAATTCTACTTTCGTCCTCATTATTCTTCCTCGGCATCAATTGTTTTACACTGCTTCAAGATTGCTCCACTATATATATAATCGATCGATCCTCCGCTGTTGGAACAAGATGCTCTTAGTCTAGACAAAAAGCAAGAGCTAAAGCTGCTATTTCTGACTTTTAATTCCCTTAATTTCTTCTCTCTCTTCCTCTCTTTTGCTCTTTCTTGACTCCAAATCTATCGCATTTATTGCTCTCTTTTTTTTTTTTTGAAATTTTTGCCCGCTTTCAAGAAATGGGAAACTAGACTCACAAAAGCTCTTGCTCTACCTCAGAAGAGGTGAATTATCCCTAATATGGCTATAGATGTCTGCTCGGAGATTTCAAGCGCGGGAATCAGTCCAAGAATCTCCTTTTCGCATGATCTCAACCAAACAACAGATGCTGTTTCCATTGAAGATCATTACCATCGTAGATTAGATTCATCTCTGTTGGATTCTGATTTCGATTTCTGCTTTGGCAACAGCTTTGTTCAAGAATTGTCTTCTGCTGATGAGCTCTTCTCTAATGGCAAGATCCTGCCTGTCGAAATCAAGAAACATATCATTTCCTCTAAAGATACTGATCAGCTGAAGTCTTTGATCTCTCAGCCTCAGCGAAACAGCTCCGAGACCACAGAGAAGAAGCAACTGAAAGAATTCTTGTCAATGAGTCTTGATGCAGATGAAAAGCCCGCATCGAAATCTTTTTGGCAGTTCAAGAGAAGCAATAGTCTGAATTGTGATAGCACTAGAAGCAAAGGCCTCATTCGATCGCTACACTTTCTTTCAAGAAGCAACTCTACTGGGTCAGCTCCAAATCCTCCAAAACAAGCAATGTTATCCAAGGAGACTCAAAAGCCTCAATTGCAGAAACAAGCTTCTGTTCCAAGTAGAAAATCATCGGTACCCAGTTCTGCTGCATTTTATTCTTACAATTCACAGCAGAAGCCCCCTCTGTTAAGGAAATGTGGTTCTTATGGAAACGGGGTCAGAATTAGTCCTGTCTTGAATATACCACCACCCTACATTTCCAGAGGAACAGTCAATCTTTTTGGTTTAGGTTCGCTGTTTTGTAACGGTAAGGTAAAAAAGAAGAAGAGATGACTATTTGTTATTTTTAGTAGTTGGTGGCTCAAGTACAGGTGTATTCAGCTGCTATCATTTTGGTTCGTGGATGAGCATGTGATTAATTATAGTCTGTAAATTGAAAGAAAATTCTAGCGAAGAAATGATTAGATCTCAAAGAAGAAACTCGACCACTACAAGTGTTGATCACTTCTGGGAAGTGAAAACTACAGTACCAGGGAGGAGGGGTCGTGATTTTTTGGATGATGGTGACTGTTGTCGATGCCTACCTATCAACATGGCAATCGCTTTGGGAGACAGATGAACAAGGTATTCCTCTCTTTCATTGCTATCCCTATCCATGCTTTTCTTTCTTTTTATCTTTTGATTTCTTTTCTTTTTCTGGTTTTTAGTAGCTTAATCGATTAATTGTGGCTCTCTTTTGTTCTTTTGAACTTGATTTGAGGCCTCGTTTGTCCTTTTCTTTCGTACATAATTTAATAAAGAAGATGGTTCAATTTGACCATACTATTACAGGGTCCATGAGTTCTTCTGGTCCTTTTGTTCTGTGTTTGCTGATTCAAGACAAAACAGTATGAAGTGGTTCCATTCAGGAATCAAAAATGAATGATTAAGAGGGGCCCCCTTGAGCTTTTCTGACCCAAATAATACTAATAGTTTCTCCTGTTGGTTCTGCCTTAGCTTTCTTAACGACCTTTAACATTGTCCGATCTGCATTACCTCATCAGTATGGGGCATCTTATATTTTTATTTTTTTTATAATACCTTTCTGTCAACCACCCTGGAACGTTATTCAAAGCCACTTAGAAGTACCATTATCTAGATATGTCCAAGGATTTGGTTAGTATTTCTGATTTTTTAAGAAAACATTAGTACAATAATCTAAAAGTTTTGACAAAAATAACTCAATTCTCAAAAGTTTTGAAAAGATACCAAGCTTTTAAAGCGCGATTAAATAAACGTTTCTATTTCTAAGCAGGAAAGGATAATAAAAGCAACAATTAAACGTTTTAAAATTAGAAAGCTCTCCGCTGGGCAACACCTGCACAGAGTATAAGGGCTCAATCCCAAGCTTGCTTCCATCAAACACCGTCTCCACAGGAGACCCACTCTCAAACTTCTTCATTGGACGACCAGAGATCACTACCTTCGAAAATTTCATAAGCCCAAAACCAGCAAACAAACAGAACAGAACAGAACAAAAGGAGCAAATGTGGTAGTAGATTCAGAGATTCAAACCTGTTTTGGTAGTGGCTTTCAGAGACCATAGCCACTTCATGAGAGCAGACACGACATTTGAGAAAAACCCACCACAATCTCTGCGAAAACAAAGAAATTTAGCTAAAATTTTCAAGACAACAAGCAAAAAACAGATGAAACAAAAGAAGCTCACTCGCTGGTGAAGTAATTGTGGGAACTGAAGTGACACAACACCAGCACATTCTTCCCCGTTTCACTCATTACTTCTATTTTCAATGCGAACTTGAAGATTCAAGCTCTGTGAATTGCAAGAAACCCTGGTTCATATCTGGGTTATTGTTAAGCAGAAGGTGGGGTTTTTTTCAACAAAAACAACAATAATATTACATAGATAGATAGATTAAAGCAAGCTAGTGGCCTAGCACAGCATCTTTGCACATATTTTTCAACCTCTATTGTTGGTTTCTCGCACAGGGAAATTCCCAAAATTAAACGTCTTTTTCTTATCTAAATTTTCCCATCTCTATGAATGAAGACACGCCTAATTAACCTCGTTGATTTGTGAGTTGAAGGGAGAGCCTCAGAGTTGTATGATATGATTGGTTACCCAACAACCTCGCTGCACTTTTAGTATTGATTCGTTCAAGTTTCCAGCTGCATATATCAAACCATCGTGGTGGACGTGAAAATGATGGCGCCGTGGGTGTTTACAGTTGTGATCCTGATACATTTGACAAGGTTAAGTTGGCCGAGGCTGGCCATGGCCTGTCTTCACGATTCTTTATCCATTTTTGGTTTCATTTGCTACAAGTCCTTAGTAGATGCTAGTTAGCTAGCTCTCCTTTGAAATTATCATCCCATTAATTGCAATCATTGTACCCTAGTCCAGAGAAGGGAGGATGGGAAAGGTAAAAGGAGACTAAGAAAAGGATGATTATTGATCATTTTCCTCAACAAGTGCGCTTCCATCGCAGATTATTGGTCATTTTTCTCAACAACAAAACTTTATAAACCGCGAAACCAATTAATTATTGCGGTTTAAAAATATTATTTTTCTGAACGTTTTAAGAATGTGCTATTTAGATTAAAAAAAATATTGTTGTATTGTTTCGCCTATTATTTTTATTTTCTATGCTAATCGCCTAATTTGCTGAGTATTTCCACACAAATGATATTTCATTAGTGAACATTTCAGCTTTCGTTTTTAAATCATTCTCCTCTTATACTTGTGTACTTTCTCCGCTTTTAATACAGAAATTCTGCAAGCTTTTGGTCCTTCCACCCATGGACTCGGCTTCCATTATCGTTTCCAGAGTTCGAAAATGAAAATCTAGCTGTCATAGTAGTAGGATATTGCTCATTCCCGCAAATGTTATCCAGCTCTAGCACACCTGGCCTCGAACGTCAATTGTGCTCTCCAAAATACTTGGAGATCCAAAGCTATACAGGAACGTCGTTATAGTTTTTCTTTTTTAACTACTCTTTTATTGCTTAACATTAGTATTTTTGAGGGCATCGCCATATAATGTCAGTGTGTGGCTTTGGCTAAGATTCGACTTGAAAGAAATCTAGTAGTCCCGTACAAGAAAAACTAACACATGTCCTTGTAACATAACAATCAATGATAACGATAATAATAATAATAATAATTAAAAAAAAAAAAACAGCTTTACACATATTTTTTTGGTATGGTGAATAGAATTTAGGACCAAATTCTGCTAAAAACAGATGGGATTATGAGAGGAGACAGGAGAGGACAATCCATGGGCCTCGCAATCAAGAGCAATGTTACAGAAGTTTGGGCCGAGGGCCCATTATAGCCCTACCTAGTTGGAAAAGCCCAACGCCAATGGAAGCTAGCCATATTTTAAATGGACTTTTCAAAAGAAGAATTCGTTTCAGTATTTCATTTTTCCATTTTTGGTCCGACCTATCTGCTCCATAACTCTTTGCTAGAGATGCGCACTCTTCCTTCCTGAAACAGAATGCACGCATAAAAAATTGCCGCCTAAAAACAGCCAAACCAAGGTTAATCATGGGTGTGCGAAATGGATGTGGTGACTTCTTCGAGGATTAGGCCCGGTTATGCAAGCAGGTCTGGTCTCAAGTCACAAGTCTTACCAAGAAACCAGGACCGTTTCCAATCGCTGACCATTTCCAATCTCTCTTTATCTCTCGCATGCACAGGGAATTTAGGCCCACAGTGACATCCAAGCTAGCATCAGAGAATTTAGTATCTGTGATTTCCTCGGACGAGGGATGCAGCCACCATCTCTATTGCCTTCCTTTTTGTTTCCCCTTTCTTTTTCTTCATGAAAAAACTCTTAATTAACCATTTGAAAGCCATCAACTAACTAGTTGTTTACAGTATAAACACGCAACTTTCATCATGACTCGTTTAACTTGTCCCGTTTAACAACACAGATCCAGAATAACAAGCGCAAATAATAATGGTTTTGTTATTCCTATACATGTCGTGATTTTTTTCTCTCTGTTATGTTCTCAAATCTGTAGTTACAAAAAAAATCACAAATCTTATTAGAATTTTGAAATTGAAAGAATATCCATGTGTGCTTTTTTACAATTATCGCAAAAGGTTAAGCATCCAAGTTCATGTATTTATGCATTTTTAAAATAAAAGCAGGAGAATGATGTAAATGTCCACCAGTATCTAAATATTTTTGAAAAAATTTAATTTTTTTTATTTTAAATTATTTTTTTGTGTTTTTAAATTATTTTAATGTGATAATATCAAAAATAATTTTTAAAAAATAAAAAATATCAAGGAAGTAAAGCAATAACCTCTCTAATTTGAGTCTATTTATTTTTGTATTTTAAAAATATTTTTAAAAAAAATTGAGTTTTTTTATTTTTTTTATTTTTTGATATTTTTATATTGTTTTGATTTGTTAATATTAAAATTAATTAAAAAATTAAAAAAATTATCCTCGTCTTCCTCGGAATAAGGGTTCCTGGTTTAGCTTTGTAGTTAATCTTGAGATAGAGCATTTGGACTAATTAATTTGATGCGTGTGTAAGAGCGTAGACTTCATCATGATATTTGGATCAACTTGGATAGGGAAAGTCCAGCTCACATAACGCCCATGAATATATTAAAATCATAATTCATTACGGAAGAGTAAATAAGCAGTGTTATTAAACCTGGCCTGGTGAGTCGACTCGGGACCCGATAGCTGGACCGGTCCGGGTTTAATAAAAGACAGGCTGTAGCAATAGTCCGGCCAAACTCGGGCGACCCGGTAGGTCGACCCATGACCCGGGTGACCCAGACAAACCCGGATGAGACCCGGTTTTTTTTTCTTTCAAATGTGGAATTTGAAACCCATTAATATATATATTATATGTTCCCAAGAAAAAAGTCATATTTTTTCAATGTGGGATAAAAAAACATTTTAGTTTAAATATTTTAACTTAAAAAGATAACATAATATCTTTTTAATGTGGGATTTGAAACCCTTTCGTATATATATTCTATGTTCCCAAGAAAAAAATCATGATTTTTCAATGTGGGATAAAAAACCATTTGGTTTAAATACTTCAACTTAAAAGAATAACATAGTATCTTCTCAATGTGAGATTTGAAGCCCTTTCGTATTTATACTCTATACTCCAATGAAAGAAGTTATGTTTTTCAATGTGGGATTTGAAATCTATTAGTATATATACTCTATGTTTCCAAGAAAAAAGTTATGGTTTTTCAATGTAGGATAAAAAAAAATTTTGGTTTAAATACTTCAACTTAAAAGCTTAACATAATATCTTTTTAATGTGGGATAAAAAACTTTTTAAAATATTTTTTAAAACTTCATTGTTTACGATATGTATAACCTATATTTACATGAATTTTTTCATATGAAATATTAAAATTTAATTTTTTTTAATTTTTCCGGGTTGATCCGGGTCGACCCGAGTTAACTCATAAAACCCGGGACCCGGTCCCTTGGCCGGGTCAAACCCCAGACCAGGTTTAGTAACTAATTTAAAATTAGTAGTGTTATCTCAAAAATAAAAAATAAAAATGATATAAGTCCTCCAAGGTCATCTCCGACGATCCTTAAATCTGGGACTATTCTTTTTAAATAAAATTTCATGTGTTGAAGACAATAATTAACTTCCAACGACAACTAGCTAGGACTAGTATATTGTTAAGGGTCGAATTAATTTTTCAAAAATATATATAAAATATTAAAAGAACATGGAATTTTTTTATAGCCTTATTGTGTTAATTTTAAAACCTTCAAACTTAACTTTTTGTCTCAGTCGAGTTTTTAATTAAGAGCATGTTTGGGATTGTGTCAGTAGTTGTGATTCAAAATGTTTTTCGCTTAGAAATGCATCAAAATGATTTTTTTTTATTTTTAAAAAATTATTTTTGAGATCAACATATCAAAACGATCTGAAAATATAAAAAAAAATTAGCAAAAAAAAAATTTGAATTTTGAGAGAACGCGGTTTCAACCGCGTTCCCAAACACGACCTAAACCGCATGAGAGATAACTTAACTTAAATCGATCAATTTTATGGGTTCTAATGCAACATTGATGATCATTTAAAACATTACTTATCTTTTGAAACAACTTTAAGATGACAACTTTTTTAAAAATATTGAGATAATGACAGACTGGATCGACTTCAGTCCCTTCGCAACTCGGTTTATGGACTTTATTGGGTTTAATAACTTCTTTTTATAAAAAATTTTATTTAATTATATGGTAAAATAGAAGTTAACAAAAATAAACATCAACCTAAAAATAGACACTTAATTTGAGACAATTATCTATATAGAAAGCAAACAAAAATCAATCATGCAATTTATTTTTTAATCAATCTAATATTAAATGATGAAATTAAAAACAAATAGTTAAAAGACAAAAAAAAAAAGCATATCTGGTCAATAGGTTGTCAAACTGGTGAATCAGGTAACCGGGATAGCATGTCAAACCTGTGAAACGAGTCACGAACTCCTCTAGGATTATAATTTGTTGTTTTTGAAAAAAAACTATTTTTTATTTAAATATATGATAACAAAAATAGATAATTGCAAAATTAAATACCAACTCAATAATGAGATATTTTTTTAAATCACGATAACCACGTAAAAGACAAAACGAAACTAAATGTGAAATTGATTTTCTAGCTAACTCAATATTTAAGGATAAAATAGAAAGAAAGAAAAAAGCTAACTAAAAGAAAGTTAAACTTGTCAGACCCACGAACTAGGTCAACCAGCTAAATCTGTGAACAGATCCATGAACTTTATAAAGCTTAAAAATTCAAGTTCAATTAAAAAAAAACACTTCATTAAACTCGTAAACCATGACAACTTAGGTTACCATGATAAACCTACAAACCACGCTAACTTTATAAAAGGATAAACTAAAAAGAAACAAATCAAGAAACCAATTCTGTAACCATCTCAATACCAAAAGATAAAATCAACAAAAATAAAAAATTTTAAAAAATCATAACAAAAAAAAAACAAAATATTGTGGATTACTATTGTAATCCATGGTACAATGGGTGTGGGTAAACAATAGTTCCACCACACCCTTTAATTTTTGTTATTTAATAAAGTTTAATAACATGATTTTTTTTCTAAAAGTATTTTTTTCTTAACTATATGAGAAAAAATAGATTATAAAGAAGTTACGTTCAACTAAAAAAAGAACCCACCAAACTTGTAAACTAAAGCAACCTAGATTAACTTGGCAAATCCACAAACCACGCCAACCTCATATAAAGGCAAAATAAAAAGAAATAAATTATAAATCCAAATTTTTAATCATCTTAATTTTAAAGATCAAATCGACAAAAATAATTTTAAAAAAGAAATCATAAAAAAAACAAGACATTGTAGGTTACTATTATAATCCATAGTTTTCCACACCCTTTAATTTTTGTTATTTTATAAAGTTTAATAACAAGACTATTCTCTAAAACTATTTTTTTCTTAACTATATGAGAGAGAAAATAGACTATAAAAAAATCAAATCCAATTAAAAAAAAAATAAACAACCCACCAAACCCGTAAACTAAGGCAACCTGGATTACCTTGGCAATCTCGCAAACCACACTAACGCCATACAAAAACAAAATAAAAAGAAACAAATTACGAAGCCAAAATATCAACCATCCCAATTTTAAAAATAAAATCGATAAAAATAAGTTTGAAAAAAAATCCAAACAAAATTTGAAAAAAAAAAACAAGTAAAACATTGTGAATTACTAACAATAGATGTGGGTGAGCAATGGCTTCCCCACTCCCTTCAATTTTTTTATTTTATTTTATAAAGTTAAATTACATGTTTTTTCTCTAAAACTATTTCTTTTAACTATATGAAAAAAAAAAACACTCCACCAAACTCATAAACCAAGATAACTTGGGTTACATTGACAAACTCGCAAACCACGTTAACCTCATAGAAAGACAAAATAAAAAGAAACAAATTACAAAGCTAAATTATCTATTATTCTAATATTAAAAAATAGTATGAACAAAAATAATTTTTTAAAAAATTATATATAAAAAAGAAAATCACGTATTCAAGCAACATTTGTCAATGTTAACTGTAGAACTAAATGCAAAGAAACAATGGAGCAATCCCAAATATTTTAGAAGAAAAAATACAATATTTTACCTCCACATCCTTACTTTACTTCTTGTTAATAATAATTCGATCTATGGGATCAAGATGAAACAATAAACAGGAGAGCGAAGCACAGTCGAATGCTAATTGCAAGGTTGTCAATTCTTCCTGATCCGTTAGTTATTCAATATAACCCGATCCAACTAGATTGAATTTTATCTGGTTTAACCCTGAAGTGGATTTTTTATTTATTTAACTGGGATTAATCTAAAAACAGATAAAATCCGATCTTGTTTGACCGGAGTCAGACGCGGAAGCAGGTGAGATTCACCCAACGCATCACGGCACACAGCCCTATCCTATGCGTTTTTTAAATCGTGACTTCCTTTTTATTCTGTCGAGTAATAATTTATTTTTCAGCATAATGTAAAGATTTTCATCTTATAATTCATGAAAGATTTTTATAAAATCATCTATAAATTTAAAGTTCAGGGTCTATTTTATGAATTACGTATGGAAATATAGTTCACTTTTAAGTTTATATTTTATTTAAAGAGGTCAATTTAAGAGAAATAAAAAAACAGGCCTGGACGGGTGCTTCGTGGGTATCTACTGGTTCAAAAAGTCCTCCCACTTGAATGAATCCGACATTGAAGGCAAAGATAGCAATGGATTTAAATATTCAAAATCCACGGTACCTAACTGACAGGGGGATTTAAAAGGAGAATGTAGATAGGAAAGTTACAGGCATGCTCTCCGCATTGATATATAGCAAAAGGAGGATAAAATACCTGAAGAGAGATACGGCTGAATTTAAGGCCTCGAGTTGGATTCTAAATTACTCCGAATAGTGGGCCATACCTGGATGCAAGGTGAAATTGAAGGACCAAAGGTTAACCCACCAGGGCCCTCAATCGAACCGTATAAAACAGACGCGTGTTCATGGTCAATTGGAGAGTCAATGAACTGCCCTTGCACTCGGTCCACCCATGCGTCCTTTACCAGTTATGCCATTTCTTTTAGGCCCTTCGCCAAGAGTTGACAGCAGAGAGCAAAATACACAAAGAAGACAAACGTGTCCAATTTCCACACGTTTTACTAACGGTCAAGAAGGGCTACACAAGTAACCCTAGCCAAGAGACGAACCCGTGCTCCTTGTTCCAATGTCAGACTCAGTACATTAAGATAATATAATGTTTGGAATATTTTTTAAAATTTTAATTTTTTTATTTAAAATA
>Ga0307515_10013158_pt1 | contig 15483 bp, 16 predicted proteins | sample 17_EM_MG_FD_194513 | JGI IMG/M metagenome (GOLD analysis project Ga0307515, IMG submission 194513) | Populus trichocarpa ectomycorrhiza microbial communities from riparian zone in the Pacific Northwest, United States - 17_EM | ecosystem: Host-associated > Plants > Roots > Unclassified | place... | reverse complement strand
GCACGTCTACCCTGAACGCGATGAGACAGGGGCACACTAGGGCAGGTAAGGTGGTAGATGGTATTAGGTGACGAGTGGGTCATGTTGATAAACTCGCTGTGAGAGCTGCTGCCGTCACGTCGAGGAAGTGTCAACCAACTCTGTACACTACGATGCCCGATAGGTGTCAACCAGCTCATGAGCACGGGACCGGGTGTCGAGTCGGCGTCTCTGTCGAGCTGGTCGAGAAGCTCGATACGGTGAGGTTTTTCATCCTCGCCAGCTTCACTCGTGTGTGTAACGCCTCCGCACATATACCAATCTCCGCGTGCAGCGGGTGCCTCTGCCATCCCAAGGGCGAATCTGAATTTGTCCATCAAGAGACAAAGGCCGCGACCAAATATGCCGGCCCATCTATATATACGCGCAGCAACGGCGTCTTGTTGGAAACGTGAAGCAGCAGTGACTTGTGCGGAGAGGAGGGCTGAGAATTTCATGCACGAAAATCAATGTGCAATTCTAGTCGAGTGCAAACAACTACAGCACCTTGGCCTTTTCACGTCCGAGGCTTGTACCCAATCGCTAAACACTCGGCCGCAGCACCTGACGAGTCTGATTGAACACCTCTACGTGACCGTTTGCCTTTTACTACGTTACTGCCCTCGAGGTGTGGGTGACCGATTATATACTGTAATGTAATGCAGCGCAAAGACCTGTGGCACTATGGAGCACGAAAGGGTCGATGCATTATAGACGGTGTATGTGGATCATAGAAACATTTTAAGCATTCCTCGACGATCAAAATTAATCACGGGAGGCTATTCATCGCAGGCCTGGCCAGCCGTCGCTGTTCCGAGGTCACAACTCCAATACCCAACATCACAGATGGGCCTTATTACTTCGCAATGCGGATTACATATCCACGCAGGTGTCATCGAAGGGCTCGTGAATCGACAGCATCCAGTTCGTTGCGGGCAAACGCACCTTTGCCACCATTATTATGTTAGATTAGAGAATATGAAGCGGTGTAGCAGTCTCAATGGTGCTCAGGGCCTCCCGAGACCAAAGTGGCCCCTGATTAGGTGTCGCAATGCACTTCATACCTCCTTATGTCCATCCCTCGCTAGCGCCGGTGGCACAGTGTCTGCAGCGTAACATCCTTGCGAAGAAGCATTCGATGTACCTGCACGGACGCGCCGCAGGTGTGCCCGCGAGCTTCATGCAGGAAGAGAAAGGGATGGCCCAGCAAGTTAACACTCTAACTACTGAGCCACTGGACTGATAATGGGTGAGAAATCATCAGCTCAATACTTCTTCTATCCTCATCATACGAGTGAATACTGTCTCGAATATCCCATCAGCAGAAATATTTTGAAAGGGAGCAATCGCGCTAACTTCTACACCACGAATACGACGACGTGTTACAATGATGTGAATGTCATAGAAACACTCCGCAGAAGGCGCGATAGATGACTATGGGGCGAAGGTAGCACCATTTCAGTAATCTTTGACCTGTTTCCAGTGGCAAGGGGTCGTTCGGCGCTGTGTACTGCACGAGGTCGATAGACAGGATCAGGCTATCTCCAGCGTTTGCTTAGTGCATGTAAAATTGGTGCAGTAGTCAAAAGGTATTCTCACCGTGTCTAGCTTGTAGAAGCAGCTGCCAACCTAACTCCTACACAAAGGGTCGATACAGCTCAGTGGTGACTTATGGGCTCTGCAGAACCAGGTCGGTAGGTATTACGAATTCGTGTTTTCAGGCGATATATGCGCATGCAGAGTGCTCCAAATGATGGGGATCGGAATATAATTGGACAGAAAAAGAGGGAAAACAGGTGGCGAGTATGTGTAGAGAGATGAGCTGACGGGGCCATGACATGCAATACCCCCAAGAGATGAAGCGAGGGGTTGTTTGGTTTCACCGGTTGAGACAATCGACGGAAGGGACACGAGTGTGTGAAAAGGGGTAAATAAGGTGACATGGCCTTGGGAGTGTTTATAAACCATTCCCCAGTCGATCGAATGGATGCACAAAGAGCGTCAGTGGCTCATTTCACGCTAAAACCGAAGTCCGCCCTGTATTGAAAGCAGTGTCCTCTCCACTTATAAACAAGGCGGTGCAAATATTGGAACAAAATTCTGTTCTTGTATGGTGTACCGACGCGCTCCTAGTAAGGACGACGAATCCGTACTTTCGGCAATTTCCCCTCCCGATTTCTTATGTGGTTCGCTTATCGTGTACTTTATAAGACGACTCATCCTAGAACGTAATCAGAAACAGGGCGTTTTAATATCCTTCTCTTGGTGCTGAGGTGCACACGAGTCGAAGTGGGCTAGCAACGTTCGACTCATCTGGTAACTGCGATGTTAGAGATAGATGCGGTGGTGGGTCGAGGCCGAGAATACTCTCCGATACTTTGGTGGCCAGATCGAGGATCCTCGCAAACTATTACTTAATATTCTTAGTCAATTGTACAGTTCCTTCAAATCTTTTATATTGAAAGAGACAGAAAATACAATTGTCAAGGTGGACAGAGGAGACGGACGAGGGTTTAGGTTATTCTTGACCAAATGAATGGAACCCGTGGCACATATAAAGAACCATAGCCTGATTACATACTATGAACATAGTATCTGAGAGTCCTTCTATGGCACTTTCACTGCAAGCAGGTCAAACTAAGCTCTCAGGCAACCAAGAAGACTATCCTGCAGTTGTGAACCAGTCAGCAGAATCACTGCTGATTATGATATAGAAAGGTCCACCTGAGTACTCCATGAGTTCACACCATTTACACTAGCTGTACTAATTCAACTGAGGCAAGCTGGGTGTGGTTATGATGACTTGATGGACAGTGAGGGTAGCAATGGGCAGTGACTGCCTGCTGTTTGAAGTTGCCTGACCTGATCTCCATGTACTCTGTCATCATTATGCATGCATCTCACAATACCATCTCAATCCATATTTGAATACATTTTCAATAGAATATCTGACAAGGTGTTGACTTGTAAGATGATAGAAGGAGAAGCTCATAAACACCTCAGTGACATGTATAGTGTTTCTTTGCAGTGATGGACCAGGGAAGTTTGACTGTTGTACCTGTGCTGCCAGCTAGTTCAAATTGAGGTGGATGTAAGAAACCACAGGGAACCTTCAAATTTCGCACCACATACTGTGTTGGTGATGTAGTATAACCTCCAAGTCCTGCTATACTCACGGAGAGGACCTGCCATGATGTTTGAGACCTTCTTCTCTTGTCAACCCTACAAGTCAATGCTTTCTGAGATATTTCATTGGGAAAATATCCTGCAGAAGGGCAATGATATCCTCCTTCACATCATGGGTACTGCAGTATCCCATGACCTGCAAATGTTGAACAGATCTTCTATGATAGATGGTGGTGGCATGGGAGTGCTGCATTTCCATAGTAGGCATAGGTTTGTACTTAGTGGCTGGTGGTTTTTTACACATTGTGGGCCACTAGAGGTGGAGAGGACACATCTGTATCGCTCTCCTGAGCAGTTTAATGTCTTGCTCAGGACAAATGCTGGTTTCTTACTGTTGGTGGAATGTAGAACACACTTCCTTCATTCAAGTTAGTGTAAGGTCTTGCTAAGGTCCCGTTATCCATGTCTCCATGTACTACTTTTATCCACAGGGGCTAAAAGTTCACCTAGCCACTGATTTATCCAGTACCAACTAAGGACCCTAAGACCTTAGCCCAAATTTCCAACCTAAGGGCTCTCTTGATGTGCTGGTCTGTATTGTATAAAGTAAACCCCAGTGGTCTAGCTAGTACTGTAATCATGTCTTCTGAGAACAGGTCACACACTCAACACCAGCGCATCAAAGCGTCCAAAAGGTCAAGAAACTACAAAAATGACACTACCAAGGTTTAGATAGCCAACCATCTGGATTAGCTAACCATCTAACCATGAAAGGGATAACCCCCCACCAATGTGCTGCAGCTTCTCAACCTAATAACAATTCCCAATGACGGTCAAAGACCCTTTGGCAAATTGTCTAGACTGATGGCACAGTAGACATATATGGTAGGGAATGGTCCAGAAATCGCTCCTTCTCCTGAGTGCTGAGGTTGGGGCAGTCTACCCTGCAAGTGGTGAGGCTGAGGGTCAGGTTAACCCTATGAAACACAGCAATCCCAAGGCAACTGCTTTCAGCATCCTCCACACAATAGGAAAAGCGTACAGAGAACCTACCAAAAGTGCTTGGTTTTATGTATCAATACTTGCAGGTAACCAGGGTAGGCCTCAATGTGAATAGGTGTTGAAATTGATGAAGGATTTAAGTAAGGTAGTAGGTCATTCTAGGGTTTTGGGGGAGTAAAGATAAAGTGAGGTTTCTGTCTCTCTTCGGGTCTATATAGCAGACTGTCTGCTGACTAATCATATGCAATTACTAATACATGAGTAAACCTTACTTCATGAGTGTACCTATTTCATGATGGAGCATTGAATACAGAAGGGGGGAGAGTGACAAGATGTCACTGTGCATTACTGAGAGGGTGGCTAAGATAATAGAATATCACAAGAGTGGCATGCTTCCTTGACAGGAGCTGGAGAGAATGACAAGAACTTACCCATGGATAAGGTGAGAAGCATTACTAATGGCAAGAGCTCTGTCAGGAGCTCAAGAGTGTGTACACTTCTTGACAAGAGCATAGGAGAATGTCAGTCAGCTGAGTGGATGATAACACCATTCTACCAGATCGCTGGATCTCCACATCTCCTTATAGTAATACTCCCCCCTTTACCATATTGCCGGGCCTCCATGTCTCTATAAGGGCTTATTAGATTTGTCCCAGATTCCTGGGTCTCCTTGCCTTCATTTGGTAATCAATTGCAGTACCAGTAATGGACGTGTCAGGGGCTGGTCCCCAAGATGGCCAAAAAGCTAGTTTTTGACGAAGACTACAATAGAGACTCCGAGTGGCTGCGCATTCTGATCTATATGACTACATGGGCCATATGGAAATCTAGAAACAAAAACGCAATAAGTAACCAAGACGTCTCTCCGATCGAAACAAAAGAAATACTGAAAGACCCAATATCAAACCTCATCAGAAACAGCTGGATCGAAACACGCTTCATGGAAGACAAGAAGAAACCGACCCGCCAACGAGAACTCAAAGCCCTCTGCATCTGGGGCGATAAACGCTTCGCCAATTTCGACGCCGAACCATACCCAACAGTAAATTTCTCTTAACGGGATGTGGCCGGGAACACCGGCAGGGGGGGGGGGTTAGGGGTAGGTCAGGCGGCAGACTGTCCAACGGGTGTGAAGGCCCACCGGCAAGCCGTGCTGGAGTCCCTCACAACGTGCATGACGTATTTCCCTCTTCTTCCGCCAACCAAAAAAAAAAAGGTGGCCAAAAAGCACTGACTCCTAAAATCCCTTCTCCAGCACTTCACAGAAAATCTAAAAGAAACTCCCATGTTACAAAATTCTCGGGAAAGAATCATCACATCACAGTCATTACTGCTGCGTACGCAGCTATCATCCATGGTAGTCACTGCTTGACTTTGACTTGTATGAAGTGTCGATTGATAGAGGTTTAATGGGTGGCCAGTGAGTAATGGTGCAGGGTAACGGAATGCGAGCTATTCCATCCTGCTCAATAACTTCGTGCGTGCGGGTAATTCCATTCCAATGATATATCTCCATACTTTTTCGTCCTATAAGTGCCCTCAAACTCTGAGTCGAGCGGACGAGCAGACAAATTTCGGCACGGTTCAGGGCCAGACGCGGGTCATTCAAATAGCCCGGGTACCCAGATTGTACCCTGGTCGGTGAAGAGGAGAGTAGTTGTCTATGTCGATCGAAGCACCACGACCCAAGATTATGAGTAATTTGAGAGGCATTAATTTCACGCAACAAATATTTCTGGGACTGGAGGAGTGGGCAGATCGATGCATATCAGCCACGAAATTACGTCGCCTGCTTGAATACATGTTTTATTACCCCTATCAGAGTCACGGTGTAAAATCTAATTAAACGTGTTCCTGTTGGATCGACGGGCCGCTTGAGATGTCAGACCCATCTTTCATGCATGGTATTCAATGTATTTTTGGATATGGAAAGAGAAGAGGCATCAAGTATATCATACTAGAAATTAAATTGTCGATCTGGTCTACACCCTATAATGTACTTGAAACCCCCTTCCAAGTAAGTTTCAACTGGCGGCTTGTCTCCCAAGTCAATGAGCCATGCCACGAAGAACATCAGAATGCTATCCACTGTACCCGAATCAAGTTACCATGCTGAGTATCCTGCCATTACCATTTTTTAGGACAATCGCGAGGCTGATTAAACTAGTTATCCCAGTCTAACCATGCAGCACGTAGTGAGGGAAGGGAATAAACCTCAATATCTGGATCGTACGCTCCTGAGGTTATTTCGGTCTCGTTTCGCCTAGGAGGTTTCAAACAGCAAAGACGGGGTGATATGAAGGAAGCACTACCAATATACGGATAGGGGAGGAGCATCGCCCAGAAACATTGGGCCCGTCACAGGAAGCTTGTTGAATACGTCCTTGGACAAGAGGGCCGATGGCCGATAACGGCAGCATAGGCTCTCTGCCAGAATGGAAGGAGGGTTTGCGTCAATCAAGCCACAGTGCGGCACCTCTCGTCGCGGGTGTACATACGTAACAGCTCCATAATAAATTAGGTGAGTGCATAGTGGGATCATACCGTCACAATTGCACTCGCGGTCGCGGTGCCACCGCGGCACGTCATTGCGTTTAACACTGAGAGTCATCTGCTGGTTTCGTGGATTAGGCAAATCAACGCTGTAGAGTGCGGTATGCCGGTCCGACCGACCTACTCTTGCTCAAGCTTCAGCTCGGTACGTTTCGCACGCGGGAGGGGCGTGGTGAGTTATCGCAAACTCATTTAAGCTGGGATGTACACCGCGGGCTGGATCACGTGGCGTATTGCCATTATGGGTCTGTCCCGTGGCCAAGTGACAGTCATTCGGCGCTCCGTGGAAGCGTGAAATTGAAGTGGGATTTGCAAACGAACTCCGACATACTCGCTGGTCTGTCAGCATTACCTCCGCACGTGCACCCCCCCGGCCCAACCTACGCCAAACAAGGAACCTGAACCAGGCGTCGACAGCGAGGCCACCGGAAAGATGAAGGCAGATAGTCGGACGCAATATCGCCAGGCATGAACCGTGGCGTAGTGTTTCAGGCCCTCCGAGATAAGGGTTTGGTGCGCCCAATATAGCTATCGATCTGAAATTTCTGTCGTTGCTGAGCGGCGTTGACCAGGTTAAGCATGCGGAAGTTTCTCCAGGATTATACATCCCGATTATGGAAGGCCTAAGTCGCAGAGTGATGCTCAATTAATATCAACCCAAACGGGTGTTTGTAGTCTCGATTTGAAAATAGCACTCCATCTGTCAATGACACTTCACGGTCAATGTTATTCGAATGTGATATTGTTAGTAGCGGGAGTCTGGCTGGATCTTATCATATCGCACGTACGTCTGCTGCTGTTACGTTGGCCGGCTATAATATAAGGGGGACGACGATAGTGCCCTCGGACGCAGCATACCATCCAGAGACGTATCGTAGGTCCTAGTGACCTTCAGTGTTCCTCAATTGATGGATAAATCATCCTATCCCACCTACACACCCAAGACCTATGTTGATATACCAGACTGGCACGATGGGGCATCAAACGAGTGTAGAGGTAGTGTTCTATCCGACAGCCAACTCCACACCGCATACAATGATTCCACCCGGAAGATGAGTTACCATCAGGATAACGAGAACAAACCCTCACATGCACATCGGGGAAACGAGCCGGTTCCAGAAAAGAATAATAATCCGATTGTAAGTGGTTATTGTTCATTGGTTGCGATGTTCTATCCGCTCTGTACCGAACAACGAGCTATGCGCCAGTGCCTGCCAGCTGATACGATGAAGGTTATAAGCCTCCACCACCCTTGGATATTCACAACACTTCTCGCAGTTCACCTGTCACTAACACGCGATCTGCCTCTTGTTAGGATATGAGAATGGCTCCGACGAACCTCGCCGGTCCCGTCGTAGTGCCAGAAAACGAGGAGATACGGAGACGTGAAATCGAAATCGACAAATTGAAAACCGTGATTCAAGCACTGGAATCCCAGCAGCCTCAGAGGGACGTTGGCGCGCAAGATAGTGTATGTCCGATACTGGACGAGCTCTGCGCATGTTCTCTCTTGGGTCCCATTGGCCGTCTCCCTGCCGAAATACTTGCAGAGATTTTTCTCGTCGCAACCATTGTCTATAAGTGCTCGGCTTTACGACTAATGCGCGTCTGTCGGTCTTGGCGATCGGTCCTTTTGACCACATCGCGCATCTGGTCCACGATTATAGTGCGTACCCAGACTAGAGCGGATTTTCTAGAATTCTTGTTGGAGAGAACGAGAAGGGTCACATTGGATGTCGAAATCGATACCGATCAGGACTCTATATCGTCTGATACAGGTCGACCATTCACCTCGCTCGCCGTGGTCTCTAAGACATCAGCACGGTGGAGGGATTTAACCATTCACTCATTTCCAAAGGAAACCGATTTGATGAATTCATGGGTTCTCGGAACCGGGCTTCCATTCGAAGGGCCTATGGATGCCTTGGAGAGTCTTCGGATTACTGGGCCATGTGAAATGAGCACTGCCCTCAGCAAGCTCATCGATCTAGTTCGATGCAGCAAAAGCTCACAATTCACAACTCTCGAGCTTTCTACATGCGATGCTCTGTACCATTTCGCTGAACCCCCCTCTTCACACTTCCGATATCTGCGGTCATTCAAAGTGGATCTTGCAGAGATGAAGGATGCACTCGACATCCTCCCACAGTTCGAGCGACTCGAACATCTCTATGCGCACCGTCTCCAGCTGCCCTTGTATTCTGAGACAACTCACCTTCCCTTACTCCGCACCCTCAAACGCCTCTTTCTCAAGTGCACATCTGTTCAGTGGATGCAGGGCCGAAGCTTCTCCAAGCTGATCGAGTGTACCATTATATGGCCTCACTTTCCCGAGGCACTGCTCAGCAGAGGTCCTGTCAATCTTCCTGTCTGCGCTGAGTTCACATATGACGACCACTTGCTTCAGCCGCTGACAGCTTTCAACCTTCCTTCAGTCGACAAACTCGTAATTCGAAATGAGGCATGGAATCGGCCAAGGGGCAGCCAACAGCTCGGCTTCATCTGGGGCCCGAACATCCATGTCCCAGTAGGGAAATTCCTGAGCCCGAGGGTCCTGCACCTAGACACACAGTGCTACGACCAGCATCTCATTAGCGCCCTGAAAATGCTTCCTGAAGTGGAAGAACTTATTCTTGGACTTGTTCGACCAGACGCATTGGGCAAGAAATTTCTCTTGTCCATGCTAGCCAAGAAAGGGCGGGAGGGCTCTACGAGTGCCAATGCTATAGGGCATGAGGGTCTCTCTGCGACTCGTTGCAGCCAGGCTTGGATCGCGACCCTCTGTCCACACTTAAAAGTCTTGGGCCTCAAATATCGTAGATGGTTGCGAGATCACGAGGCAGATGAGATCAGCCCCATCCTTCGGAGAGTTGTCGAAACGAGGGCGAAGAGTGCCACTCCGCTGCAAAGCTTCAAATTCTGGCCAACGAAAGATACGGCAGATGAAGATGCCAAAGAATTGGTCCATGTGTGACTTTACTCAGAACTGGGGCGTGCTAGTAACGCGAAATTTCGTATTTTTCTCTGTGCATGCTCAAGACACGTATATACTGATACTCTGTTCTGTGGATAGAATGCGACATCACACTTCCAGTCTATACTTCGGTGAAATATGGACATGCTTATTTCAAGGGTTTGACGTGAATATGGCGAGATTCCTGATTCATAATATAGAGAGAAATATCCTAGGGGCGCTGAGCCGAGGTATAATTACTAGTGGTAACTGTTCTCTAATGAGCGTATCGTTCCGGAGGACCAAACCACACTAACTCGAAATGGTGGCACAAAAGAAAGAACTGCGTAGCTAATGTATAGACATCTGCACTAACCCTTTTTTGCTAGAAATAACTGCGATGGGTTGACGGCATGCGCACTTTCGTGAGTATTTCCTTATCTCCTTGCGTCTTCCGAGATTCCAGAATAAGTTAATGCACCTGATATGTCATCATTGTGCAGGGGGAGAAAGGATTTTGATAAGAGCTGAGCCGCGGGTCATGGACACCTCTCTATTTTGGCATGCGAGTGCCTGATTATTTGCAATTGGCCTAAGATGCGATTGTCGTTAGTCATTATTATGCTTACCTAGCGAATGGAACGGTGACCGGAAGTGATCAGAGCGTTTGCTTTCGCCGTTACATTGGCCACCTCGTGTGGCGCCAGGTACGGACAAAGCCGTCAGTTACAGTGGGGAGTACACGAAATGTGAAGAAAAGACGTGATCGATTCGATTTTTTGTGCCAAGTTGGCTGAGATAGGAGGCTCTATTTCATGCTTAGTATAGACCAGAATGCCCCGATAATGCCCCCAATATGTAAGGAATGACACGTGAGGGGCCCTTATCGTAATAGATCTTCCAGCCAGCATAGCATATATTCTCCAGATCACATCAATCTCGCACATCAGAGGACTTCACGCACCCGTGATGGACACATTGCCAGCGATAGTCTAAAAGCGGTTTCGTGATAATATAATTTTGATTGCGCTCCGGTCGTATCAGGGACCCACTCCCCAAGTGCGGCGCGGTTGTGGTCCGGCAATTGACATGGGCCTTGCCAGCTGGACCACCCAAATAATTAACCGATATGATATTTCCTTAGTGGGAGACAGTCAGGGATAAATGCGACCCTGTGTGACTCAGGACATGTGAGCAAAAACGTCGACCCGGACCGCATCGTGTCAGCAGAACGCGCCAGCATGCCATAATGCATGACCTCTCACCATTCAGAATAATGGAATCACCTCCACACCTGATCGAATGTTTAAGCGCACTTGAATCTCTGTCTTGCATTTGTGGCGCTGGGATATTACCAACAATCCGATATCCAGGCACCGGAGCGCGTACCCGAACAGCTAGAACTTCCAATCTCTGAAAGGTTATCAGACTACTCACTGTAGGTTCTCGATCAATACGTCAGGTGCCACAGGCATTTGTTGGGAACCGACTCCATCGCTAATTTGGTTCTCGCGTGCGGCGCAGGAGAAGATATCACTATCACGATTGATTTCCACTTCTCCACCGGTCTTACTCTTGTCGGCTCTTTGCATCGAGCGCAGTCATTTATATTTACAGGCTAGGGCCGGGGGCCGGGGACATTCCGCGACCTTGCCAGAGTTTCAAAGAAGAACCTAAGAGCTCTTGTTTCATCCCAATGTGACGTACATGACCCTCTCAGAAATCAAAGAGCAGGTCGAACGCCGGGTGGGAATAGCCCATTGACTTTGGAAGGAAGAGCAAAACTACCTACCGTGCGTATCTCTTACTTTGTTTCTATGCTCCACTGTGTTCCGCCTATACCAGAGAGCCCGCTCCAGATCCCACAATGTGTTGGCTACTGTGATTTTGCTAAACGGTGGGCGTGATTTGTTTGTTTATGACCGTGTTATTTATTGGTATGCCTCACGTTATTCACATGCCGCTCGTCATGTATTTTATTCTGTGTTTCTTCTTGTTACGGTTCACAGAGCACGCCCACCGCCGCTGGCATCGAATCCCCCCTCGACTGACACGGGAAATGAACCACTCGACGACCGTAACAGTTTTCTCATGCAGTTGATTTTATCACTGGCAAATTACCTACCCCCGGGCTACTGTAGTGTGATAACATTGGTGAATTACACAAGCTAGCAGGACTCGAAGTCCACGGATTGAGTGGCGGGTTTTTTCTGAGCACTGCCATTCCGGTTGGCAGCGCTCATGGCTTACGGCTCTCTGGATACGTATCTATGGGTGTTTTCAATCAGCTGGCGTCGGTGAGATAGATTGCGGCATTGATGGTCTAGCTTAATTCCACTCTCTTCGTGTCTCACATACGACATACGATAGGTCTTGTTTCCTGGAATTCGGTGAGATATCTGATATGCGCATGTCTTTGTTCTACCCCGAGCCGAATCCTAAGCGCGATGGCTCCTATCTCTATCCCGATTGCGGGCTTGTGCCTTGACAAGGTGGTCATGTCACTCGAATTTTCTACAAAATCATGCCAAATCTCGCATATAAGCACTTAAGAGCAGGAGTACGTATACCGCAGTCACAATTATAAGATCAATGGTTTAATTTAGATGGCAGAGAAAGAAATACACAGTAGGAACGCATGTATATAGAATCGATTTCTTATTGATTCGCATCTAGAATGTATAATACGCCACCAACAGATAGCCTTGAGCTATTTGACACCGAGAGGCTTGAAAACGGGGCAACTTGAAATCAATAAGGAGCGTGGGGGCTCTGAGCAAGAAGGAATGGTATGTCTGCTTTTAATAAGACGACCCATAGCCGTAAATAACGCAGAAGAAACGCTCGAGGTAGCACTCAGGTCGTCTGAATGGCTAGGTGTAGAGAAATACATCCAGTGGTTCCCAGGCGCAATCGCGTGGACCGAAAGCATTGCCCGCCTTAGCTTCGACAACACCCTGTCTCCAGTTGGATGCCACGATTGGAACAGGAAGTATTGAAGTAAGACGGGTATTGCGAACGGGTCGCGCTTATTTCATTGGGGCCATTTAGGCTTCCTTGGAGCAGAATTACCTACGAAATAATGGAATAAAGGCTCCTCACCAGAAATAGGCCCGCGTTACGAGGACGTACTAGGCCCAAATTGGTGGTCTGACCTGATTCACAGATGGGATTCGATTGCGCTCCCCGTCCAGCTTGGACGTGGCGAAGAGGACACTCCAACAAGACTATCAGGTTCACAAGGTAGACCAGCTACCAGTCGAGGCTAGGCTGAAGCCGCAGCTTGTTCTCGCCTGTGGCGAAGTCAGCGATTGCTTGGCGGCCGAACAAAGCTTACCTTCCACTTCTTGGGATTGGCTGCCACGCTGAACACACTGCAGTAAAGTGATGCCTCCCAAGGAACCCACGAAACATCAGTTATCGGCACGCCTCCAATTCCAGTCCCAGACACCTGCATTCCTCCGCGCGTTTCAAAACCGCATCTCTGGTCGACGCGACGACGAAGACGAGGACGCGCCGCAGGTCGAAGGAGAGTACTATGATAGTGGAAAAGGCGAGGGTGCCGTTGACGAGTTCGGAAGGAGTGTGGACCGCCCCCTGCTCGATGAGTTTGGCCGCGAAGTTCGCAGAGCAGGGAGTGCGGAGCGCGAGACGAATGCCAAAAGAGAAGAAATAAGGAGGAGAGAGATGGAGGAGGAGGAAGATGAGAAACCCGTCGTTGTCGTACTCAAGGAAGGGAAACATTTGACCGAGTTCGAGGCTGAAAACGAAAGGCGGAAAGGTATGAACTCGTATTCTGTCCAACACTCTCGTCCTTACTAATGATTGGATCTCTTTAGCTAAGGGACTCGATCCTCTTCCTCCGCCTGACCCCGAACAAGCAATCAACCCTTCCAATCCAAGTCGAGCTGATCAAAAGTCTTCGTCTTCGTCTTCCAAATCAAAATCTACATCTTTACCCATTCCTGTAAAGTCCAAAACGGGTGTACAGATTGGCAAAGCAGCTGGATCGAAACGCAAAGCCCGAATTATTGGAGATGATGGGGATGACGACCAAGGGCAGAGAAAGAAACAAAAGACCGAAGACAGGAAGAAGAAGAAGGCGGGGAAGAATCTCTTGTCGTTTGGAGACGAGCCATAGTGTGTCTCTTCGTATTTATACTTTATTTATCAGGTACGTGCCTCTTCATGGCCACACTCCTTGGTTGTATCTGACACTGGTACCTCTATAGGTTATACCGACGATCGTTCCTGATTTTAAACCGCCGACGTCGTTAATGCCTACTCTGCCTATCACAACGACCGTCTTCCGGATTGTGATTCGCTTTTACACGCGTTCGACCCAAAAAATCGACTCGATGAAATACATTATGCTCCACTCCTCCAAGACTCCCGAGGCCTTGGACAGCAAACGTCGAAAGAAACGGGGCTTGTGAAGCTTTAAGAACACACACCGTTCACTCGGTAGCGGACGAACCCTTCAGTCTCTCAGTCCACCATTCCACAAAACCTGAAATGTCCAGGGCAATGCCCAACTTCTGTTCCGTCTCTAGGATATCTAACCGAGTGTTGACGGGACGGGGAGTAGCGCCTACATCCGTATCAGCACCCCTACACAGGTCCCCTTACGAGTGTTAAATATATGCACACCTTCCGGGACCTCAGTAACAGGGATAATATGGTCGGCGGGCAGATCGAGGATCTTCGCAAACTCGAGGCACATCTCGTACTTGGTAAATGGCTCCTGTGCAGAGAAGTGAAGGATAGGGGGAAGTGGAGTGCCACTTGATCCAGCACCGGCCGAACTCGACTCCGTACGAGCGACGTTACGTGCCTCAGGTCGACCAACTCTCCGATGGCGAGGTGATTTCTACAAGGTATTGGTGAGTTCAACTCGGTGGTCAAGGGTAAGGGGAAGTTACTTGTCAGGGCCACAAGGAATCGAGCAATGTCGAGGACGTTGGTTGGGAAGCGGGTCGCTACATGGTCCATGTCATACTTCTTCCCCGATTGGTCCTGTACCACGTCGAGGAGGATGTTAACGGCAGTATCTGAGTTCTTGGGAGCTGGGCCATATCTGGTGATCGTTAGTTGGTTGCAGGCATCGTGCGACTAGTAGAGGGAACTCACAGAACCGGTACACGCAGTACGGTGCCGTTATTACCAGCTCCTTCAAGTACTGCCCGTTCTCCGTCCCTCTTCGTCCGGCCGTATAATTGAAGCGGATTGGTTTTCGCATTAGTCTTGTAAGGCAGCTGCTGAGGGTCACGACCATCGAACACATAATCGGTGGAGATGTAAACGAGCTGAAAATTGTACTTGACGGCGAGGGTAGCGAGATGCCTTGGAACACCCGCGTTCAACTGCATGGACGATCATAGGTATGAGGGACCAATCGATATAAGAGCAGATATGAGATCGGGGAAGGCACCTTCTCGGCTGCTAATTCGTCCTAAGGGTCGTGAATACATATTGGCCCTTCACGACGAGATGAACTCGCACCTTTTCCGCAACATCCGGCCTGCGCTCGGCAGCACAGTGGATCACCCAATGAGGTCTGAATTGCTGGAATAGTGCCTCAACAGAGCCTTCATCGAGAAGGTCGAGCCGAGTAAGTCCAGGCGCGACGCGCGAGTGGGCGAGGCCAATCGTGTCCCACCCAGCGGCTCTGAACGCGTCGTAAGCGGCCGTTCCAAGCACCCCGGATGCTCCTGTGACGATGACCTTTCGTGCTTCTGCCATGGAGAGATAAGGGACAACCCAAGGTTGTCGCTCCACTTGCTTCCTCCAGCCTTCGATCTGATCGATCAAAATAGAAATCCAATCGCCTT
>Ga0307515_10013157_pt1 | contig 15484 bp, 18 predicted proteins | sample 17_EM_MG_FD_194513 | JGI IMG/M metagenome (GOLD analysis project Ga0307515, IMG submission 194513) | Populus trichocarpa ectomycorrhiza microbial communities from riparian zone in the Pacific Northwest, United States - 17_EM | ecosystem: Host-associated > Plants > Roots > Unclassified | place... | reverse complement strand
ATGGCGACAATGGCTGGGCCAAGCAGATGGCCCGGAGAATCATAGACGCCCAGAAGCGCGAAATAGCCGAAATGACGAAATGGGTGGACGAGAACGCCAAATGACGCGCGTCATTACTGAAAGGACAGGGCCAATGCATCATCTAAGTGAAGGGATGCAGACCTGCATCGACAACTGCCTGGCCTGCTACAAGGAATGCCTGTCGATGGCCATGAGCCACTGCCTGGAAATGGGCGGGGAACATACGAAACCCGAGCACTTCCGACTAATGATGGCTTGTTCGGAAATCTGCCGCACGTCGGCCAATTTCATGCTGATCGGATCGCCCCATCATAAGCATCTCTGCAAGGAATGCGCGGAAATCTGTCGCCAATGCGCTGACGATTGCGAGCGGGTCGGCGAGATGGAAGGCTGCGTTGCAGCCTGCCGTGCCTGCGCGGAAAGCTGTGAGAAGATGGCTGCCTGACAGGCCTTGCATACGCCCTCTTTGAATGGTTTTCTGGCGATCTCGCATCGCCAGGAAACACCCGTAAATGAAGACCCCCTTGGTCCCTACTGTCCTCCTTCTATTTTCGGCCGCAGCCTTTGCCGCGTCAAGTTCGCCTGCGGATGTCGTCAAGGCGCGCCAGTCGGATATGAAGGCGATGGCGGAGGCGTCGAAAACCCTCAACGACTACTTCGTCGGGAAACGGCCCTATAACATCGCAAAGTTCCGGGCCGCAGCAGACGCTATCCGCAAAAAGGCGGGCCTAGTCAGCGCGCGTTTCAGTGAAGTGGTCGAGGCGCCGACATCTGCTGCCAGCCCGTTCATCAAGGTTGACAGGGGCAAGTTCGTAGAACTCGTGCGTCATCTGGAAGCCTACGCCACACAGGTCTCGGTTGCGGCCCAAAAAGGCAATCAACTACCAAACGGAATGCGAATGAAACCGCGTGAGGTCATCGAAGGTGGCCCCTTTGCCAAGAAATCGAAATTGGCACCAGACGTCTCCTCCTACACGTCCGAGCACGCGTTCCACATGATGCTGCAGACTTGCACCGCCTGCCACGCCAGCTTCAGGATGAAGCGTGATTGTTTTCGAAGTGGATACCTGCAAATCAATCGCCCATCTTGCCGCTTTGATCGACTCCCTCGCCGCGACGTGGTGCCGAATGCTTCGGTACGCAGAGTTTCACATTCTGCGCGAGGTAGGACAGTATATCGATATCAGCACGCTCGACGGGTGACAATCGCGGTCGATTACGACGAGGCATTGCGCGACCTCGATCGCGGCGTCGACGGGCTGCCGCCACAGAGCCGCACCAATGACGAGGCTCTGGCCGGCGTCGGAAAGAGTGTCGTGGTCATGCGTGGCGACGCCGTGAAGACGCATATCGTTTTGTCCGCGGGTCCGGTATGCCCGATTGTGCTCGAGGAGGCCGATCGCGCGAAGAGGATTTCCGCACGGCCATTGCCATCATCGCCCATGAATGCGCGCATGTCGAAGAGAACGCCTTTCGCGAGGACCAACTCCCTGGCATCCATTTCCGTCCGCCGACCGGACATTTCATCCGCGATCACGAGCAGCATTTCGCCGAAGCCTGCTGGGGTGAATATGCCGTCTGCCGTTTGTCGGCGGGGTTCGCGGTCAACGAGGAAGGCCGTTTCCGCAACAATCTCGCGCTCCGGCTGAAGGATTGCCGTAGCAGGGCGCGCGATGCCGTCCGGTCATATCGCCTGCATGGCAATGTGGTGCGGGTCTTTCAGGAAGTCGGTATTGTCATGCTTGAGCCCTTGCGGATAGCATCCTACCTGTTCGGCCATCTGGACGGGATGAACGATAGCGGCACGCTCTGCGAGGTAGCGTCTGAACTGTCGACGGAAGATCATGCCTTTGTCACTGCGATCGGCCGGTTGGTGGAGCAGCTCCGCGGCCTGTGGGACACGCGTGGGGACTGGCCGAGCTATGATGCGCTGATCGATGTCGGGGCGGTCGGGTTCCGGCTTTTTGAGGAATTCGACGTGCATGCGGAGCCGCAACCTGACGGGCAGGCCTATATCAATGTTCCTTTCACAGTGGATACGATGCCGGCAGGGTCTGCACAGGCCGATATGTTGCGCGCCCTGATGGGCGGCCACGGAAGCTAGGTCGGTATGATGACCAGCATTGCCGAAATGATATATGATTATATATAAAAAAATGCAGTCATACGTTTCTTTATATCACAGTTGCGCTGCCCTGCAGAATTATCTATATATTATCCTGTATATACTCTATCATGCGATACAGGATAATGATCGTGGCATATAAAACAGAGCATATAACGCAGCAGTTACGCGCTGCCAGGGAAGGGCAGAAGGTAAGCCAGCGTGAGCTGAGCGCACGTTCGGGCCTGACGCAGAGCCATATTTCCCAGATCGAGCGGGGTACGATGGAGCCTGGGCTCGGCAGCCTGGTGGATGTGGCGCGCGCGCTCAACCTCGAGATCATCCTTGCGCCGAAGAAGCTGATGCCGGCGATCCGCAACATCCTCGATAGTAGCTCGGCGTCGAATGACGTCCTCACATCCGACCAACGCAAACTGGTCGCGCGTCTCGAGCGATGGTCGGCGCAGTACGGGTATGGGGTCGGGACGAGTGCCAACGCGGACGCATTCAAGGATAGCCTGGGCCTCCTACGGCATCTGCCTCTGACTCCCGACGAGTTGGACATCCTCAGGCGGGCAGCCGACCGCCTTGAAAATTCTCAGGCCGACAAGATGTCACGTCAGGAAATGAGTACGATCGCCCGCGAGATAAGGCAACTGCGCAACGCCGCGGTGCATCGCGACCGTGATGACGCAATCCCGCGCTCGGCCTACGCGCTGGATGAGGAGGACGATGATGCCTAAGGTCACGCTACTCGATGTCAGGCTAAACGGAGAACCGGTCGCGACCCTGACGAACCTGCAGGACGGGCGCACCATCTTCGCATTCAACGAGGCCTATATCGAAGACGAGAAGCGGCCGACACTCAGCTTGTCATTCAAGGACCCGTTCGGCGATCTGATCACCAAGTTCCGGCCGTATAACCTGGTCGTCCCGCCTTTCTTTTCGAATCTGCTGCCGGAAGGGCCGCTGCGAAAATACCTCGCCGAGCGTGCCGGCGTAAAACAGACGCGGGAATTCTTCCTACTCTGGATGCTCGGCCGCGACCTGCCCGGTGCAGTGACGGTTCATCCCTACGAGGGTGATGACCTGCCGCCTAATGACGAGCAGGATTCTGTCGAAGCGCGACCGAATGCGTTGCGCTTTTCGCTGGCCGGTGTGCAGCTGAAATTCTCGGCCTTCAAGAACACCACGAAGGGAGGCGGCCTGACTATTCCGGCCGAGGGTACAGGTGGATCATGGATCGTAAAGCTGCCCTCCCAGCAGTATAGCGGCGTGCCAGAAAACGAATTCTCCATGATGACCATCGCCGGCATGATGGGCATGGACGTACCGGAGATCCAGCTGGTCGAGCTGGATGCGGTGAGCGGCCTGCCCCAGGGCGTGGGCGAACTGCACGGGCAGGCGCTCGCTATTAGACGTTTCGACCGTACGCCGAAGGGTCCGGTGCATATCGAGGATTTTGCGCAAGTGTTCGGCGTGAAGCCGGATGACAAGTACAGCAAGGGCAATTACCGGATGATCGCCCGCGTCCTCGGCATCGAGACGAGCACGGCCGACGTGGCGGAGTTCATCCGCCGGTTGGTCTTCAGCACACTGATCGGCAATGGCGACATGCATCTGAAGAACTGGTCTCTGATCTACCCCGATCGCCGCACTCCTGCGCTCTCGCCGGCTTACGACCTGCTATCGACCATCCCCTATATCGAGGGAGAGGATACGGCCGCGCTTAACTTTTCACGCACGAAAAGAATGGCGGAGCTATCGAAGGATGAGCTTGCACATCTGGCCGCCAAGTCGGCACTGTCCGAAAAGCTGGTCCTCGACACCGCACGCGAGACGGTCGGACGGTTCACGGATGTGTGGAAAAACGAGAAAAACAACCTGCCGATGGCCGCGAAGGTGCGCGAGACTATCGATGTGCATCTCCCCACAATCGAGCTGTATCGGGAATTCACTGAAGCTACCTAGAAAACTGTCACCATCGGAAGATGACGCCCCACCGGCCAGGCTGAAATCATAGATCTATTTAGGGGGCATTTTCCGAAGATTTCCTACTGGAACAATGTGAATCCTGGAACGACTTCACAATCGGGGAGAGCATGCTTCGGCATCTGGCTCACACCCGAATCGCATTCATACGTTGCGAGGAGATGGTGGGCATCACGAAAGAGCTTGAAGCGCTCGGTCCGATGGACACGAGTTTGGCGTTGGACAGCCATGATCTTGATATTTTGAACTCCGTCCTGAAAGCCATTGCAACGGATCGCTCGAACATGAGCCTTAGCGATTTGCACAAGATCGGATCACAACTCATTCGTCTTTACAGCGGTGGCGCAAAGACGGAAGCCGCGTTGATCACGGCTTACAATGAACGTCAATCTCGTAGTTACCCTGCTTCCGGATAGGTTTGGCTGGCAGGAGGGCTTCACTAACTACAGCGGTACCGTTGGACGTTGGTGCGTGGATCGTTAATGGCGTTGGCTTAGGTGATCGGCCAACGCAATAACCGGTCTCTTGCACCTATGCCTTTCAAACACAATGCAGCCCGCCGTCATCATATCGGCAAGATGAAGTTCAAGCTGGCGAACTGGGCGGAATATGAGGCAGGCCTTCGCCAGCGCGGGAGCCTGACACTGTGGATAACGCCAGAAGCGCTATCATCATGGCAGGCGCCGAAGCGGAAGACCCGTGGTGGCCAGCCACGCTATTCCGATCTGGCGATCCAGACGGCTCTGACGCTGGGCCTGGCGTTCGGCTTGCGACTGCGGCAAACCGAAGGCTTTCTGACCTCAGTGCTGCAACTGATGGGACTGGATCTCGCGGTCCCCGATCATACGACATTGAGCCGACGAGCACGGACATGGCGATCTGCTGGCAGGCGGGCGTGTCGTAAAATTCCCACGAAAGAGGCCATTCACGTCCTCGTCGACAGTACTGGGCTCGAAGTCTACGGCGCTGGCCAGTGGCTGGAGGAGAAGCACGGTGCGAAATCCCGCCGGCGCTGGCGCAAATTGCATCTGGCATTGGATGCTGACAGCGGCGACATCATCGCTCACGTCATGACCGGCCAAGATATGGGCGACAGTTCACAAGTGGGACCACTACTTGACCAAATCGACGGTCCGATTGGCAAGTTTACAGCCGACGGAGCCTATGATGGCGACCCGACCTATGATGCCGTCGGCCGGCATAGCGCCGATGCTTTCGTCGTCATTCCACCTCGGGCCAACGGGATCGACCGCTCGGGCACAGGGATCGACAGTCAGCGCGACCGGCATATAGCGGCGATCAACACGGACGGGCGGATGAAGTGGCAAACTGCCACCGGCTACGGCAAGCGGTCCTTGGTCGAGGCCGCAATCGGCCGCTATAAGTCGATCATCGGACACCGGCTGCGAGCACGCTCATTCCGCGCGCAACAGACCGAAGTTGCCATCGGCTGCGCCCTCCTCAACCAAATGCTGGCATGTGCACGCCCGAAGTCCGTCCGGTCCAAGATAACAACGGCATAGTAACAGCATCAAAGAGCAGAATCCATTCACGCCGGCAGCGATGCACCAAAGCCGTTCTGCCATGACGCGACGACCTTATGGACTGATCTGTCCCATCTCGCTCGCCTGCGAGACGCTGGAACCGCGATGGACGATCCAAATCCTGACCGAGCTCTGGAACGGCTCGACCCGCTTCAACGACATCCGCAAGGCATTGGGCAACATCTCGTCCGCCATCCTGTCGAAGCGGCTCAGGGAGATGGAGGCGTTGGGCCTGGTAGAGCGCATCGAGGACAAAGCGGCTGGCACCATCGACTATTTCCGCACCGAGAAGGCGATCAACCTTGAGCCGGCAATGAACGCGCTGGCGCAGTGGGCACAATGCAACATCGACGCGGAGACCGCGCTCAGCAGCGCTGATGCTTCGACCATCATGTGGGCGGTTCGGCGAATGATCGTTGTCTCCGAACTGCCGCGGCGGCGCGCCGTCATCCGCTTCCAATTCCGCGACAATTCCGTGCCGAAGGATTCCTTTTGCTGGCTTGTGGTTGAGCCGGGTGCGGAAAAGCCCGAATTATGCTGGCACGACCCTGGACGGGAAGTCGACCTCTACGTCGAGACCGGCGTTGTTTCGCTCGGGGCCATCATCGAGGGCCGCTCCAGCATCGCGAGCGAGAAAGAAAGGGGCGGCCTCTTCCTGAGCGGCGACCCCTGGCTTGCCCGCAGCATTGATCGTTGGCTGCGAACCTCGGTCTATGCGGCGTTCGAGGGAATCGACCAGCTTTCTTGAAAGCCATGTGGGGCTTGCAGCCTTGTACAACCCGTCTTGTCTTCGTTCGCTGCGAGGACGCTTTTCGGACACGGTCACGGGCGAAGCAGATGTCGGCTTCCAGTAGTTCGATCAGGTACTCTGAACGGCCGATTTGAAGGCGCATTCCGGACACGAACTCTCGGCTGCTGTTGGCCCCAAAGCGGACGTTGTCGCTGCTCCCTACCGATAGACCTTGACCTCTGCGTACGTGAGCTACGCGGCATCGCTCGCAGACCGCTTGGAGTGGGTGTATGATCTCGGTCGAAAGGGGAAGGGGCTCGCCAGACCTTCGCTGGGATGCAGTTTGTCCCATTTTCTGATATTGAGGTGCAACGACCCGGGAGAAGGACCCCAGGAGGGACCCAATGGACCGCAAGCTCGGAGCCATCCTCGCCTCCGATGTCGTGGGCTATTCCGCCCTGATGGAGCGCGACGAGGCGGGTACGTTCGATCGCCTTCGTGCCGGCCGGAAGGAACTGTTCGAGCCGGAGATTGCTCGCCATCACGGTCAGATTTTCAAGCTCATGGGCGACGGGATGCTCGCCGAATTTGGCAGCGTGGTGGACGCGGGAGAATGCGCGGTGTCGCTACAACGCGGATTGGCGGAACGGAACGCGGCAGTTCTCGAAACCGAACGCATCCTGGTCAGGATCGGGATCAATATCGGGGAAGTCATCATCGACGGCGAGGACCGCTATGGCGAAGGCGTCAATATCGCGGCCAGACTCGAACAACTGGCCGCGCCTGGCGGGATCTGCGTTTCGGGAAAGGTTGCGAAGGAGGTCGAGAAGAAGCTGGCCTTCGGATTCGAGCCGATGGGAGACCAGAAGGTCAAAAACATCGCCGAGCCCGTGCCGGCATTCCGCGTTCTTATCGAGGGCCGAGCATCACCCCGCCGGGCGATGCCCGGCCGGTCTCGCTGGGCTTGGATCGGAACAGCCATGCTCGCCTTCCTGGTTCTTGCTGGAGCGGCAGCCGGGAGATTCTGGCCGAACGAGCCTTTGGCCGGCAAGCCGTCCGTGGCGGTCCTGCCGTTCGACAACTTTAGCGGAGACGAGGCAACCGGTCGCCTCGCCGAAGGTCTCACCGAGGACATCATAACCGACCTTGCCCGCTTCCCGGAGTTCCAGGTCATCGCTCGAAATTCGACAGCGATCTACAAAGGAAAATCGGTGGATGTCAGAGAGGTTGGCAAGACCCTCCGTGTCGGCTTCGTCGTGGAGGGCTCAATCCAGCGCGACGCCGAGCGGGTGCGAATCACCGCCCAGCTCATCGACGCGACGACCGACAGCCATCTGTGGTCCGACCGTTGGGACCGTCCCGACAAAGACCTGTTCGCCATACAGAGCGAGATTTCCGAAGAGATAACCAACCGCCTCGGGGGCGGCGCAGGATTGATACAGGAGGCGGGACGCATCAGCGCGCATCGTAAGCCTCCGGAAAACCTCGACGCCTACGAACTCTATCTTCTGGGTACCGAAAGCTTGGAGCGCATCACCCGCAGCGAAGTCGAGGAGGCGGTCAAGCTCCTCACGCGGGCTGCAAGAAAGGATAAGCCATTGGCTTCCTCTCCTGCTGTTCTCCTTGTGGAAGGTGACATTTTACTACGCCACCCGCTCGCGGAATACCTGCGTGAGTGTGGTTTTAAAGTGTACGAAGCGGCGACTGGCGGGGAACCCGAATTATGTTGCAGGCCCGCGAAACCGCTATCGACATCGTGCTCGCCGATTTAATGACGGAAGGCAGTGGATTTGAGCTTCGCCAATGGATTACAAGTCAGAACATGGTCGTAAAGGTCATTCTGGCGGGTTCGATTGAGAAGGCCGTCGATAAGGCCGGTGGGCTTTGTAATGAAGGCCCTGCGCTCGCCAAGCCCTACCAACACCATCTGGTGTTGGATGAAATCAGGCGTGTCTTGGCAAGACGTGAGCGCGACAAACTTTCCTAAGTTTGAATCGTTGGTTGAGAAAACTCCATCTGGTGCGAAATTCAGGAATTTTGGAACGCGGTGGTGTTGTCGTCGTGTTTTCAATTGCATCCGCGTCCTGGAAATTAGGAGCGAAATTCCCAAGGAATCGTACAAAAAACGACCGGAACTTGGCACTGAAACCTGTACGGAAACTATGTCAGGCTATGTGGAAGCATTGCTTTTCATGGACAAGTATTGGCAGCAAATCCAAGGCAATCTCGTTGAGCGGGCTCGTACACGCTGTCTTGAATGCATCGACGACCCCGCAGCGACCCGGGCCGCGCATCTGGCGTTTCGCGCACCGCTGTCTGAAGGCATTCCCTTTTAGCTGCCTCGTACGATCTGAGCTTGCGACATCACGGACTCTATCGCCGCCTCTATCAGCTGTGAGCGGTGGTAGACTGGAATAATCTTGGCATCACCCGGAAGCTCGTCGCAGCTCCTGCCTGATTTGCCAAGCGTGGCTCATCAGCGCCGCCAGAAGGTACGGTGCGGAGCTAGCAGTTCGTCCTCGATCTCGGGAACCGGACCAACGACCTCGATTGGTTTCTGGCCGGAGGCGAGGACGGTCCGCGCTGCGAGGCTCATGGTTGGGTTCTCGGCGTGGTCGCCAGTCTCCGCGAGGAGCTTTGCCTCCTCGAAACCATAAACCAAACGGCCGATATTCGCCCAATAGAGCGTCCCGGTGCACATGGCACAAGGCTCGCCTGTCGAGACCAGCGTGCAGGTCCATAGGAAATCCGCCGGATAGGCCGCCGCGGCGCGTCGACTGAGCTCGGCCTCGGCGTGACGCACGGTGTCAATGTTGCCTTGGCGCATCAAAATGCGGTCGTTGGAGTCGACCAGCACGCAGCCGAATGGATGATGGCCATGCACTGCTGCCTCGCGTGCGACTTCGTCGGCAGCGCGAAGGTGGGCGAGCATCTGATCGTGAGTCATGGTCGGTCGCTCCCGAGCTCTGTGGAAAACATCGAACTAGCTATATTCCAATGATACTAACCCGGAAAGCGAAAGGTCGCCACTGGCGCGAACAACCATCGAGCATAAGCTAAATACTGAGGCTGGGGTATGCGCGAGCCTTCGACGTGGTAAGATAACCGCTCGCTTACGACATCGGAACGGTGGGCAGATTATGGAGAGACGGCTCACAGCGATACTTTCTGCCGATGTGGTTGGCTACAGCCGCCTCATGGGAGAGGACGAGGGCGGCACGCTGGAGCGGTTGAAAGCCTGCCGTCGGGAGTTGGTCGATCCAGCCATAGAGGATTTCCACGGCCGGATAATCAAGCTCATGGGCGATGGTGCCCTGGTTGAGTTTGCGAGTGTAGTAGACGCGGTTCAGTGCGCCGCCGTCATCCAGCGCAAAATGGCCGGCCGCGACCAAGGCGTCTCTGAGACGAAGCGTATTCAATTTCGCATAGGCGTCAATCTCGGCGACATCATTGTCGAAGGCGATGACATCTACGGCGACGGCGTCAATATTGCCGCCCGCTTGCAGGGTATCGCCCAGCCCGGCGGAGTCTACATATCCGGTACCGCGTTCGACCACGCAGTGCACAAGGCCGATGTCGGTTTCTCAACGCTCGGTGAGCAGCGACTGAAGAACATAGCCGATCCGGTACGCGTCTATCACGTTCTGCTAGACCCCTCTGAGGCAGGTAAGGTCGTCGCCGCCCGTCGGCCCCGCCGGCGGGCAATCATCCTGGTTTCGCTCGCAGCGCTACTGATCGCGACCACGGCGATTGTCTTCACGTGGCAATGGCCGTTTGCGCCGCAACGTCCATCTGTCGCGGTGCTTCCTTTCGCCAATTTGAGTGGCGACCCCGGGCAGGACTATTTCGCCGATGGCGTTACAGACAACCTGATCACCGATCTCGCCAGACTTTCCGGACTTGACGTCATCGCCCAAAATTCGGTGTTTGCCTACAAAGGCAAGCCCCGCGTTTTGGCCGACATCGGACGTGATCTCGGCGTACGCTTTGTCGTTGAGGGTAGTGTGCAAAGGCTTGGCGATCAAATCCGCGTCAATGCGCAACTGATCGATGCCGCAAGCGGCGACCACCTGTGGGCCAATCGACTTAACCGCGGCGCGTCAGATGTGATCGCTCTGCAGGACGAGCTGAGCCGGCAGATCGCCGAAGCGCTAGGCGTGAAGCTGACTCAATCTGAGGCGGAGCGCATAGCCCGTCCCCCGACCGCGAACCTCGAAGCTTACGACTACTACCTTCGTGCCGAGCAGGCAACGCGGACCGGCCGCCGTTCCCGGATGCTGGAGGCACTGGCGCTTTTTGACAAGGCGGAAGCGCTCGACCCCGGTTTTGCAGAGGCCTACGCCGCCGATGCACACGCTACCGCTTATGTCTGGCGAAGCGCCTATGACGACGTTCTCCAGAGCGCGTTGGCGCGAAAAAGGGCGTACGACAAGGCAAGTCGCGCCTTGGCCCTCGACCCCGGTCTTTCATCGCCCTACGCGGTTCTTGCCGTAATGCAGGTCGTGGACCGCCGCTACGACCAGGCGATCAGCTCGGCACAGAAGGCAGTGTCGTTTGGGTCCGCCGATGTCGAAGCCTATATGGCGTTCGCATATGTTCATTTGATCTGCGGCAATCATACCGAAGCGGCTGCCGCCGTCGAGACGGCGCTCAAACACGATCCGAACCTCTCCGCTATCGACCGATACACTGCTGGACTAATTTTTTATCTTCTGCGCGACAACGCGAAGGCCATCGACAATTTCGAACGCGCTCGTGATGGTTCGCCGGGGAACGGCGATCTTGTTACCCCTCTCGCTATGGCGTATGTCCATGCCGGCCGCCTTGCTGATGCTCGTGCAGCTGTCTCCGAAGGAAGCCGCCTTCTCGCAGGGCGTGATTCCCTGGCGGGCTGGCGTATCAGCAATGCTCACTTCCGCAACAAGCAGGACTTGGCGTTTATCCTGGATGCCCTGCGTGAGGCCGGTCTGCCGGAATGGCCGTTCGGTTTCAAGGGCGACGAGCATGATCGGCTGAACGGTGACGAAATCGGAAGCACCGTCATGGGCAAACTTCTGCAGGGCATCACCGAGCCTTCGGGAAGCCCGGCACTCATGCAAATCGACCGCGATGGCAAGGCAGCATTCCGATCGGCGACACAAATGTTGACGGAAACGGTGTTCATCGACAAAGACATGCTCTGCGTGCAGAGTGAAAACGCATTCGGGCGAGCCGACTGTGGCCCGGTCTACAGACGTCCAAATTCGCTTGATAACACCGGCTATGCTTACGTGAACTCGACCACGGTCTTCTATTTCTCGCCCGTCAAATAGACACGTTCCACCTTCGGGTCAGTGATACTGATCCAAATTGAGAGCGACTACGACCTTCGGCCAGTTGTCATCAGCTTTTGGCACTGCGTCCTCCGCGTGGGCGGCAAACGAGTCCGCCGATCCCTTGTCGTAGATCAAGTAAAGCTTGCCGTCGATAATCTTGAAGGCTTCTGGATCGATGTTGACCGTGACCGACCCCAGAGCCACCTCGCCGGCGCAGTATCCGCCATACTGAGGGGCATATTTGATCGGCTCGCTCATAAACATATCGCGGTGTTTGGCATTGGCGAAATACCACGGCGTCCCTAGCCATTCGTAGGAGAATTTTTTGGAGCCTTTTGTCGCTTTACCTTCGGTAAAATAGGCTACGGGATCATACCCCATGATCGCCACGCCGCCGAAGTATCCCGTGTTTACCGAGTCGTCGGCGAACGCCGGCGATCCACCCACAACTGCCGAAGCCAGGACGAACACCGCCACAGAGCAACCAATCCCTCGCGCACCGCTTCTGGTTCCTGCATACATCTCTGCCTCCTGTTCAATCGTGAATTTCCATGCATTTCGCATGATCTTTCTCGCCGATGCTGCTGGCCGGAGGGCAACTTGCGCCATGCCGCTTCAACAGCCGCACAATCTCGGTGTTATCCTTCCAGATCGCCCGCGTGATTGGCGTGTAGCCGTGAACCTCCGCATGCTTGACGTCAGCGCCCTCAGACAGAAAAAACGCGGCGAGAGCTACGTGGTTTTCCTCGCCGGCTATCATCAAAGGCGTCACACCCGATTTGTTGGCGGCGTCGTCTAGTTTCGCACCATTGTGGAGCAGCAACTTGCTTATCGATAAGCTGCCGGAAAAGGCGGCGGCGTGGAGTGGTGTGAAGCCCCCCGAATTCCGAGCCATGACGTCAGCGCCCTTGCCTATCAGCAAATCGGCTATGGCAAGCTGAGCTCCAAGCGCGGCGTTGATGAGAGGCGTTGCTTGGTCGGGTGCCCGGCTGTCGACATCAGCACCTGCCGCCAGAAGCTGCTCGACGGCGGCGGTGTTCCCGTCTGCGACGGCGTCGAACAATGTACTCCCTGCGGCGGCCAATGTCGCCGTGAGGATCAGCGCTACAGATGCAAGCAGCCAACGCATGATTTTCACCTGGGACGTTTCAAAAGAAAATAGCACAGGACCCAGACTTTGGCTAGGCATCGTGCGCTGGGAGAGGCGCTGTATTGCGCCCATTCATGAGTTCCGGTCAAACGGCCAAATGATTAGCTCGGAACCGAAGGTGCTTGGATGACTTAATATCAGCGCTCCTTAATATACATGGATGTCCGTGATGGCGATGCAAAACGTCTTGGCTGCGTTGCGGTGAGCGATCTTCAATCCGCAACGAGTTAGTACACGAAACTGCTTGGACGTGGTCCGTCCGATGTGCCGATGAAACGTCTTGTCGAATGGCAATTTCCGGGTGGGTGCAGATTTACGAGAGGGCCAGCAAAGCCGGGCATGGTCAGCAGCACGGTGTCGCGCAACGTTGTTTGTTCTTCGTTACGTCCGATCAACCGAACCGCCGAGGCGGCGCAGGCGAGCTCCTGGCGCTATCGCCACCAGCCCATCCACAAAGGTTCGGTGTGGCCGAGATCATCCAACGATTTCAGAGTGATGCCGGCGGCGAAGGTGGCGTCGACACCGCTTGCGTCGCGGCCGCGTGACAGCGCCCAGCCGGGCAGCCGGGGCGACCAGATCGAAGCTCATTCCGTGGCAGACGTGAGCGAGTTCATGCGACACAGCAAAAATCAACTGTGCGCTTTGTGGTGCAGAATCGGCAGAAACCGCACACCTCGTCTTCTACTGAAAACAACCGATAATGTTGCATTATCGTTTGTTATGCTCTTTATATAGAGAACAAGCGATTTGGCCGTCCAGATAGGTGCAATGACGCACGATCGAGGTTCAGCGGCGCGAGAATTTGCGCCCGCGGCTGTCGTGCATTTCTTGGCAAGATATGCTAATTGGGTAGAATATAGAAAAGTAGGAATATAGGAACCGTCAAATGGCACTTAGCATCAAAGACCCCGAGACCGAACGGCTGGCCCGCGCCCTTGCCGAGCGCACCGGCGAGACGATCACGATCGCCACCCGCCGTGCCCTTGAGGAACGTCTGCGCCGCGTTGGCTCCGAGGCTCGCAAGGCCGCATTGCTGGAGGATATGGCCGCCAGCCGCCGGCGCTGGAGCACATTGCCGATCCTGGATAACCGCTCCGCTGATGAGATCATCGGCTATGACGAGAACGGGCTGCCAAACTGATGGTCATCGATACCTCGGCTATCGTGGCGATCGCCCTCAACGAGCCGGAAGCAGCGTCGCTTGAGCAACGCATTGCCGATGATCCTGTCCGCATGATATCGGCCGCCACTATGCTCGAAGCCGCTATGGTCATCGAAGCCCGCCTTGGCGAACCTGGCGGCAGCGAACTGGACCTGTGGCTACACAAAGTCGGCGTTGAGATTGTCGCAGTCGAAGCGCAGCATGCTGACCAGGCGCGCCGCGCCTGGCGCCGCTATGGCAAGGGTCGCCATCCGGCAGCATTGAACTATGGCGACTGCTTTTCCTACGCGCTCGCGACGCTCACCGGCGAACCGCTTCTCTACAAGGGCAACGATTTCTCGCAAACCGACATACGAGCAGCATGAGGCGCACGATGCAGAGTCCCTCGCTGACATCCGAAACCTTCCCGATCCAATCGGGGCCTGCGGCACAACAGCCAAGCAGTTTACGATAACCCATTCCCCTCCCCTTTCCGGCCACCTTGAGGATCTTGCAGAGCGCGCCCGCGCTTACGTCTAGGCCGCCAGCTCCGCCAATACCCGCCGCACCTATGCTTCCGACTGGAAGCACTTCGCTGCTTGGTGCCGGCGCCAGAAGGTTTCACCCCTGCCTCCGGATCCGCAGGTCGTCGGCCTCTACATCACTGCCTTTGCCTCCGGAATTGCCGAACGCGGCACGAGGGCAAACTCCGTTTCCACGATCGAGCGGCGTCTTTCGGCCGTCAGCTTGAATTGCGCTCAGCGCGGCACGCCGCTTGATCGCAAGGACCGCGCCATCGCCACCGTAATGGCCGGCATTCGCAACGCCCATGCGTCCACTCCCCGGCAGAAGCAAGTCATTCTGCCGGAGGATATCATCGCCATGCTGGAGACCTTGGACAGGGGAACCCTGCGCGGCCTGCGCGACCGGGCGATGTTGCTGATCGGCTTTGCCGGCGGCCTGCGCCGTTCGGAAATCACCGGCCTCGATCTCGGCCGCGACCAGACCGAGGATTCCTCGGGCTGGATCGAAATCCTCGACAAGGGCCTGCTCGTCACCCTGCGCGGCAAGACCGGCTGGCGCGAGGTCGAGGTCGGCCGTGGCTCCTCCGACACCACCTGCCCCATCGTGGCCATCGAGACCTGGATCAAGTTCGCGCGGATCGCCAAAGGTCCCCTGTTCCGCCGCGTCCGGGGCCAGGGCAAGGATGTCGGACCGGACCGGTTGAGCGACCGCGAGGTGGCCCGTCTCGTCAAGAAGGCAGCGCTGGCCGCCGGTGTCAGGGGGTGACCTCAGCGAAGGCGAGCGCGCGCTCAAATTCTCGGGCCATTCGCTGCGTGCCGGCCTGGCCTCCTCGGCCGAGGTAGACGAGCGCTATGTCCAGAAGCAGCTTGGCCATGCCAGTGCGGAAATGACCCGCAGATATCAGCGCCGCCGGGATCGCTTCCGGATCAATCTCACCAAGGCGAGCGGACTTTAGACGCCCC
>Ga0307515_10013156_pt1 | contig 15485 bp, 4 predicted proteins | sample 17_EM_MG_FD_194513 | JGI IMG/M metagenome (GOLD analysis project Ga0307515, IMG submission 194513) | Populus trichocarpa ectomycorrhiza microbial communities from riparian zone in the Pacific Northwest, United States - 17_EM | ecosystem: Host-associated > Plants > Roots > Unclassified | place... | reverse complement strand
CTTGTGCTTAGGACAACCCTAGCTCTTTTGACGACTCTTTAACATTTGAAATTACATCATTGGATGATATTTGGACCTTTCAAGTGATTCTCAACTGTTGGCATCACAATAAATTTTGAAACCTTGCTATAGCCAAATGGGGACACAATAGAGCTGAAGGATTGGAACAACAGTTAAAGGCACACAAGAGTTGGCAATTTAGCTGTTTGAATGCTTCCATAGTAGTTTTTCTTGCAATAAAGGAGGTGTGTTGGAACAAAATTATAGGCTTTTAGTTGTTGACAGAATTAGCTGATCAAAATGTTCAAGTATGGTTTGTTAAGCAATGTGCTCCTTAGAGGGTAGTCAAGGATATGGCAGTATTGGGGTTCCCTGGTTAATAATAGCCTCCTTATGATTTCCGGATCATCCATTTTAGAAGCCAGAAGCTTTGCTCAACTAAATCAGTTTCAACAGTTTTAAGTTCATGACTAGGGTGAAGAATTTTTTGATGCTTTGTTAAATAGGAGAGAGCTATCTATCGTGGGGAATCTTGTGATTCAGTAGTAATGCTTAACTTTATTACCACAGTATTTTGTAATTTCCTTGATTGTTCTGAGGATGACATGTATGAGTTATCACTAAAATAAATTCTCAAACTTCACATTCCTGATGTATATAGTCTGCATTTTCCTGTATTCTGATTTGGAACAACTTTTCTGGCAATTTAAAATGAATGATATTCGTGGTAGTAAATTACACATGAAAAGTGAGTGAATGTGTTTTTGCAAAATAAAGAGCAGGGAAAAGATGGTTAGTTATACAGTGGGTACTTTTGGTTTGGTTCTCTGAGAAGCATGCTCAATATGGACAACATGCCAGAATGTGCATTTATGAGTTGGCCAAACTAATACTACCTATGTATTCTATACAATATTAGTCCTCAGGGTATCAGTATTTGTAATGAACAGTTTTTTGAATTTCACATTCTTCATGTATACTGGTGGTTTCTTTTTTCAATTTAAAGATCTGCAACAGGCATCACTAAAACATCATTTAAATGAGATATGGTCATTGGTGTTTAGGCCTGTGTTTACTCGTTGTGTGTCCATTTCTGCAGATATGAGATTCTGACTCTTTAATAAATAGCATACTATCTGTATCTTATAAGCATAAACTGACTTGTTTTTTGGCTTCCATATAAACTCTTATGAAGATATTGTGGTGGATGTTTACTGGTTGTTATACTGTCTGATTTAATGGTGATCCACCTGACTGAGTTACTTGTCTTTTCCCACAACTGTATACTAAATGTCTTAATCATTATTGTAGACATCACAGGAACATATTTTCCTTTTGAGATGTCTCCAGCTTCAAAATCAAAGTCAAAGGACAAAAAGGCTGGCAAGGAACCCCAGAAGGCTTCATCAAAGCCTTTGGGACCTGCTAATGCAGGAAGTGGTATCTCAGCTAGTGCATACAATCCACTGTCTGGAACATTTCATACCATTGAAACAGTGCCGACATCCTCTGCTTCACCTCTACACAATAATAGTCGTTTCCGAAACATTGACGAGACAGATGATCATCTTGGAGGCTCGCTTGGAGCTGGGGTTGAGTATGATTCTGTTTCGAATAATGGTAGCTGGTCTGGCGAGTCAGAAGATCATAAAGAGAAGACATCTAATCATCCAGTCCGGCAAGAAACAATACCAGGCACTGAAAATGATAAGCGGGAAAAAATCCGCCAGAAGAATGAGAAAAAGCATCAGCGTCAAAAGGAGAGGCGAGCACATGAGTTGCATGAGCGGTGCACTGGCTATCTTATGTCGAGAAAGCTGGAAGCACTAGCTCAACAGCTTGTTGCAATGGGATTTTTGCATGAACGGGCAACAATGGCTCTTATATTGAATGAAGGCAAGTTAGAAGAATCTGTAACATGGTTGTTTGAAGAGGGTGAACATGCAGATAAGCACAGAGATCAAAATCTTGGTGGGGGTACTTTGAAAATTGATATATCAGAAGAGCTTGCTCGGATTGTAGAAATGGAAATCAGATATAAGTGCACAAAGCAGGAGGTTGAAAGAGCTGTGGTTGCCTCTGAAGGTGATCTTGAGAAGGCAGTAGAAAGTTTAAGACAACTGAAGCTAGATCCACCTTCTTCTCCTCCAAAACCTGATGAAAATGGTGATCCTCCAACGTCAAGTAATGATAAGCATTCTTTAGCAGGTAGCCAGAATATGGTGAGACCACAACCAAAGCTCAACCCAACTTCCATGATACAGCAAAGAAGAGATGATAAAGATTTTAACTATACAAAAGCTGCTGTTCTGGTGGCAGGATCGTTGGAATCAGGTAGTAAAAATGTGCAGTCCTTGAAGAGAATACAACCGAAGTCGGAGTGGCCAAGACCTCAGCCAACTCCTACTCCAACTGACAAGAGATGGTCAAGTGTGGGATCAAATCCTTCTGTCTCTCACTCTTTGGCATCTCCTTTGCATGGGCCACCTCCACCTGCCAAGACAGAAACCAGTTATGTTGCTGTTGGAAGTGAATACAAGAGCCTTCAGCCTGGAACTATTAGAGAACCGGTTATTATGATGCAGCGGCCTCATTCTGTAAATTCAAAGCAGGTTCCAACTGCAAGCATAAGCTCATCTCCTCCTGGAACAGCCACTGGTTGGTATCCCACCAATAGTGCTGATATCATGAAGTCAAATGGCTTGATGCCACACATTCCTAGCACAAGAAGCCCCAGCCCAAACATTCCGAGTTCGAATCAGATGTTCCACCAATTTCATTATCAACAACCGCAGTATTTTGTCCCCAGCAGTGGCCCAGGGGATTCTCCTGGAACCAGCAAAGTAAATGGCTTATGGAGTAGAGCTGGTGCATCGCCATCACTTGCTGCTGCTTCTTCCCTTGGACTTTTCTCTGGTTTGGGCTCAACAGGTTCATCAGGGGCAACCTCTCCAGTTGATTGGAGCACTTCCGGGTCAATGGAGCAGTTAGATTACACCAGCATAGACTGGAGTTTGAATCGAGGTTTATCTTCCCCAAGGCCTGGTGGATTATGGTTAGGACCAAGTTTAAAGAGCAGTGCTCAAGCGTATGTTTCCACCGGCGCTTCTGGCTTTGGTGCTAGACTGGCAATGAGAGCAGCTCCCAGCGGCAATGGCATACCCATTCCGGGATTGCGGGATGGTGGTGTGGCTAATTCAGAAACATCCACCTCCGGTTCCCATGAATGGACCTCTCCATTTGAAGGGAATGATATCTTTGGCTTGTCAAGACAGTTTGTTTCATCTCCTTCGCTGTAGGGGCGGCAGGGGATGATTTCAATGAATGAATGAATGAAAAAGATAAAAAGGAAGAAGAAAAGAAAGACCTCAAAATGTGTTTGAATTTGATGTTGGTTCCTTTTGTTGATTTTTGGTGAGTATCATTCCAGTTTCGAAAGTCCTTTGCCTTTGATCCCCTTTTCCCCTTCCTTTTCATTGATTTGCTATCCGTCAAGCCATAATTCGATAAAGCCAGGAGTTTGAAAAAATGATCAAAGGAAATTAAGTTCCAAACACTTGAATTAGCATTAATCAGATGCGCTATTTAAAAAAAAATCAATTAATTTTTATATATTTAGATTGTTTTAATTTGTTGATTTTAAAAATTAAAAAAAATATTATTTTAATGTATTTTTGAGTGAAAAATATTTTAAAAATAATATTTTTTTTTTGATGATTTGACATTTTCATTACAATAATAATTTTATGGATCAAAGATCCTTTTATCAATAAATAATTAGATAGACTAAGAATCTTATTTCTCTCTTATAAAAATAAAATAAAATAAAATAAAAACAAAAAAAACTCGCCAATAAAACTCACTTTTATGTGAGCAAGGAGTCCGAAACAGTGCTTTTATGCGAGGAGTAAAAATAAACGTGGTAGTGAATATTTATGAATCGGTTTTATATTATTTATTCTTGAATCTAAATTCAAATCTAAAATAATTATTCAAATTTGATTGAATATAAATTTTTTATACTCATCCAATTAGGTTTTAAATATTTATTTAGTATCCATGAACTCAACCTAAGTTTAAAATATGAAGTCAAATACTATAATTTATAACTATTTAATACTTAATTTATTTGTATACATGTAAGTTTTTCAAACTTTAATGCTATTTATTTATTTTAAATCGAGGTGAAGTCAAGTAAACCTAATCACTTACCTTCAAATTTTACCTAAACCTAATTAATTCTAAAAGTTTTTTTTATCAATTCACATCATTATTAATAAGATTAGTTTAGATGAAATTGTCATCCCCAAAAATTAAATTTCACACATGATGAATAATCCCTCAATTTTATTATTCAACATCATGCTTTATAGGATATTCATATTGACAAAAAAAAACTAAAAAAAAAGGGGATTTTACTTTACCCCTGTTTATAAAAACACTATTCATTAAAATAATGTTTTGTTTCTTCCTTTGTGTTTTTTTTTTATTTTTTTAATTTCAATTCTATCTTTTAATATTAAATTTATTGAGGATTGTGTTTTATAATTTTTTTCAAATTAATTTTTATGAGGTTATCCAAATCTCATGACTTGCATTATAGGTTTGGAGGGTTGATTCGAAGTTTTTTCTCCCTTTCTTTATTAGTTTTTTTCTTTTTAAATTCATCCTTCAACATTTAGTTTATTGAGAATTATACTTCGTGGTTTATTTCAGCTTGTTTTTTATGAGGTTATCTTCATCTTATGACTCAGGTCACAAGTTTGACTAGTTAACTCGAGTTGAATTAAGTTATTTTTTATATCTTATTTTTAATTGAATTTTTTTTTCAATTTCATATTTTAACACCAAGTTAACTGGGAATTAGACTTTATAATTTCTTTTAATTTACTTTTTATTGGGTTATCCTGATCTTATAACTCGTGTTACGGGTTTGACTGGTTAACTCAAATTATTTTTTTGTTCTTTTTAATTTTATCATTCAACAATAAATTTATTAAAAATTAAAATTCACAATTTGTTTTGATTTACTTTTTATAGAATTATTATAATCTTATGACTTTGCAAGCAGATTGACAAGTTAACCCAGACTATTCTAAATTAATATAATATATTTCCGTCTTAATATTTATGAAATTTTTTTCTGTTTTTACCAATCATCTGGATTGTTTTTGAACCCACCAAGTTAAATTAATCACATCAGATGAATACTCATGCAATTTAAATCTTTTTTTCTACTAAAAAAGATATTATCAACACCTATATATTTTTTGTTATTTTATTTTTTTAATTCTACCAGCAGTTAAGCATATATTCTGATAATACCCCCTCCCATCAACATGTCTAAAGCTTTCTTTATTCCCAGCTACATAGCTTCATTAGCTTCGGAAAAAGGTATTACAGTTGTAGCTACAGCAAGATTTTGACTCGAAATTGCTTGGATATCTTTCCCTATCCAACCACCTAGCATTTGCTATTATTCGTTCTGATTAACAAAAATTGTGAAGACTACTCACTGCAGAAAAGAGGCAGCGAAAATTCGAAGTTGCACCTCAATGAATGATACAATTATACAGATGTGACCATTGTTTTAGACGAGAATAATTCACTCAACAGGCCGGGAAAATTCGGGTGGAGAGCTACAAGTTGTTGAAGCAGGTTGTTGATACCATTGATTTGCTTCACGAGCAAGGAAGTTGGCTTCTGCAATTAGAAAGAATGATGATGTGAAGGAGTCAAATTTACAAATAACATGAGGAATGTGAAGAAGAGGTTTCTTCTTTCATTGGGTGGGCCTTGAGTTTTTCCTAAAAGATGAAAACTAGCCTCTGATTGTGTACCTTAATCCCTTTTGCTTTTAATGCATCTCTAAGTAAATGGAAACCTACTTCAGTGTTATTAGGGATTTGCTCTTCAAGCTTCAGGAATTCTAGTGAGGCATTTATGAAATAGGAAGCTAATGGGCGGGACTAGCTTTACCTGACACAAAAACATCCTGGTACTCATCGTCGTCATATATAAATTGCGGAGGATCTGGTGAGCCAATCCCAACTATTGTGCTTCCACTGCATGGAATATATGGGAAATGGAATTCAGATTGAGGTACAATGGATGACCGCTCACGTCAATCCCAGTTGTTATCATGAATGTTCTAATATCATCAACTTGTCTTCTTTTGGCATATCAACATTAAAATATAAAGCTACAACTGATTAGATACCTCATGCAAACAGTTTGTTTTATTCCAACTCTCCTTGTACCATTAGAGATCAACTGCTAATGCTCAATTAGTAAGAGGTGTGAAATAAACAAGATCATCTTGTAAAACTTGAAAGCAAGCACAAAAAAGAGAACCTAGAAAACATACGAGTGATAAGATTTATAACAATATACACATAGTAGGGCATAGCATTCACAGAATATGATAAAGATACTAACACTGTATCAAGGCTTGCACCGCCTTACATTCAATCACAGCTCATTCAAGGCAAACGGGCTGAATTCAACAGTTAAGAGACACATCCAAGGCAAGAATATAACCTCATTCCATCCTAATTTCAATGTTGGTATGAAACGTTCATGCACTTGAATGATTACATTCAGAAATGAGCTTCAAATGCTTAAATGCAGCCGAAACAGGTTGCATTAATGAATATTTAAGGCAGCTATGCTGTGCCATTTGAGTAGTAGCAGATAGATGAAGGTTTAAGGAGGGTATAGGGTTTGGAAATGGAGAAAGGATGGCCTTCTTCTGAACTACTGAAAAATTTGTACTTGACATTAGGAGTATGAGAGAAGCTAAACTATTACTTTCAACTTCTCCCTCTCTCTCAAGGAGAAAAGCATTCAAGTGTACTCCAGTTGGGCCACTGCATAAGAGGATGTCTAAATATCAAAAGATAAATAGTTGACCTGATTGTATATCTACTCCATTGTAAGTGAGCTTTAATGACCATTAGGATAACTGCTGTGTTACAGAAAATTATGCATCCCTATAGAGAATTTGAAGGCCTATTGGACAGCATGGTTGCTCAAACGACCAGCATTTAACTTGAACCTAAAACTATCGTTGTGAACATGGGGTTATTACACATTGATATCAGAACTACAAAAATTACAATGACAAGGTGCATTAAAGTGTTTGTCACTTGCCATTACCATAGCTTACAGTAACCCATGCATTGAAGTGCAAAAAATCATATCTCATTAAAATTCATCAGAAATAAAACACTATCAGAAAACCATTTTGCTGACTTAAGCCAAATGTTGATTAAATATGAAGATTCAAATCGCAATCCAGCACCATACCTTCCAGACATGAAAACAGCATCATATTGTCCACGACCAGCTGCAGCTATACGCTGTTTTAATCTTTTGAGAGAGGGGAGAACTTCAAAGGCAGGAGGTTCTGCAAGAAAACCATTCAAGAATATATAAATAATGAATATTCCATCCCTGAAAAGAAAGAAAATCAAAATGTATGATTGGACCAGCCCTGGCTATCCAAGAACTACCATGAGCATAGCAGACTCAGGATGATAAGGGAGTCTATAACCTGCAATACCCACCCTTTATGCCTAAAAAAGAGAGGATAAATGGACAAAGAGATGGGCACCAGTATTGATGTGAGAACACGGTGTAACCAAGCGTTAGGGTTAGATTAAGGGTTAACCAGCCCAAAGCCAACTATGCATGCATAAAAGTATCCTCTATTTCTGTCTTTTGTTCTGCAATTATCCCATCATTGCCCCAACCATCAAATAGCATGTTTAATGTCTCTGTCACCTTTTACCACCATAAATATTGTTTGTGGTAGAAAAGGTGCCACCAGTACTCCTAGCAGCAATCGATATTTAATTCCATGATCTGGTGGTCTAGATTTGGTGCATAGGTAGCAGCGATGATGGTGGCAACATGGCATGAGCGGAAGTGGTCCAGATTAGGCCCAATTGCTTCTTCTTTATATTGACCTAGAGAGAGTTTTATTGTTTTGATTTTGTAATCATTTGATTAGAAAACTTGGAGGTTTTTAAGAATTGGGACACAAGTCATGCATCAAGCATGACACCAAATCAATGTTGATGCAGTTGTGGATGGAGGGTCCTAACTGTAAACGGAATGCATAGTAGAGGGACTCTAATCAAATTAGTAGCTGAGGGAACTGGTTGATCAAACTACATAGTATAGGGACCATGAGTGTAATTGACCCTACATTCATTCATATATTCTGAAACTGCATCAATAAGAACCAGCTTGCGTGATAACCAGTAAATTTGGATCCAGCAGTTTATATATATATGTAATGCGTATGGCAGGGGACAGCAAGGTGTAACTATGTTACTGGGTTTATATATTCTACAACAAAACTTGTGCTTTCCAGTTACCTTGTTATTCAATTATTATGCTAAGAACTGAAACCAAACTGGTTTTAGACATCTAAAACAAACAAAGGTTTTCGTGCAGGTTTACCTAATCAGAAAGCAGGGGGATTGGAGAAAGAAAGAAAGAAAACTTCATATTTCAGAAAGGAGAACAAAAGGATGGCAAGCTCAAGTATCTGTAGATTCATACCCAAATCATTGATACAGACATCTTGAGATATTCCATTCCTTGAGATCTTCTCCAGCAATGTTAAAGGATCAGCTTGACTAGTTTTATCCAATTGAAAGCGCTGAAAAATCAAAAAGTTCTCTTATCAAGAGATATGCTGATATTAAAGAAACCCAAACAATTTTCTATTCCATAATACTAATACCAAATTACCTTGTAAACTTCTGCAGTTGAACATGACTGCGAGGGCTTCATGAGAACCATTGGAATGACTGAAGATACTGGTGAAGGAATATCTTGAACAATCTAAAAAAACAGAGAAAAAACTTCAGAAAGTTCTCTAGCTAAACAAAATTGCATTTCCAGACATGCATGCACATTTGAGGCAGGCATCTATAACAGCAAATGGGTGTGCATGTCCTTCTAAAAGTAACTGAGAAATCAATTCAAGCAATTCATTTGTTTTGCTGAGAAAAGGTTGCAACTTCCCCCACTGCCTACCTGGCTTTCAAATGATTTCCTAACTGCACGATTCTGTATGACTCATCCTAACATTTGCATGATCCTTTTATGCACAATACTACCTCAACTATTAACTCCACACAGTTTGAGGCTGGGACATGAATCTTTTATCTTCTTTCTGCCTTGTCTAGAAGCCTAGAACTAGTTTGTTTGGTACCAAACTACAGCCACACTATCTATGCATGATATAACAACATCCCAGCTAAAGGTTACTAAACAGAAACGCTACCTAAACACCATAAGTGGCTCCCCACAGTCTTCCAGACTAAACCAAACCAGCCCTTAGTCCTCCAGAAAGGGAATGGTTTGCAACTATACTTATGAAACCAGCTTATTATTCATAGCAAAAGCAATATATAAAAGGAAGGAATTTGACATTCTCAAAAGAATCAGGGAAATCTCAATCAAGTCTGTAATTGAACAATCGCCCTCCATTGGCAATTGAGAGGAATGAAATAAGGAAGGTCTTCAAGGAAATTCATACATACCTCACCACGACCAGTACAGTAGGCTGCTCCATGAGAAAAAAAGAAAGGGATATCTGAACCGATCTCACTTGACCATTCTTGGAGTTCCTTCTCAGTAGCAAGACAACCACTGAATTGATTTGCGGCCCACAGGGCAGTGGCGGCATTGCTGCTCCCACCACCAAGTCCTGCTCCAGTGGGCACTTTTTTGTCTAAATGAATCTGCCAACAATTTCAAATATTCAGTATTATTCTTCAATTACCGCGTTCATATCTAGAAACAGATCTTCAAATACACTAACCAATAGAACTTCTTACCCAAAAGAAATTGTCAGTGCCAGTCTTTTTCCTGTAAAGGTTAAGGGCTTTAATTATCTGCAAGAAGAAAGTTCAGAAAATAAAAGTTCACAAGCTGTACACAGCAAGAACAATATCATTCATGCCTTACCAAATTATCTTCAGTAAGAGGTACACCAGACACATTGGTTGATAATCGATCAATACTTTTTGATGGTGACAAAGAGAACTTAATTACATCTCCGAGACTAATCACCTGAGGGGACAAGAGGGGAAAAAATTATGAACTTCTGAAATTCAAATGACGGAAGAAACTAAAACCAAACACAGCATTAAAAAAGAAAAATGCTAAACCAATCAGGTTTCTTTTTCCGATTTCACCTTGGTAGTGTGCATAAATCTAACAAGAAAACTAAAGGCATTCACTGCTAGAATTTGTACAAGCTTACATGAAATAGAGATGCCAAATCATGATACCCATCTTCTCTCTTACTGGTTATTCTCAAGAAGACATTAACCTGCACCAAATAAGAACACCAAAATGCACATACATTTATTAAGAAAACTAAACAAACCCAATGATCATAAAGTTGAAGCACAAGCAAGGCACGAGAACACTAGCAAACAAACCTTGCAAGGTGAGAAAAGAGTGAGCCTTGAGAGAGGAGCCTGTTTATCCACCTCATCCGCCAACTTGTTTACCCTTCTATCAGGATCATACACCAGCTAAATTACCCCAACAACAAAAAAAAACCAAAACAAAAAACCCCAAAAGTTCAAAACTTGAATTCAAAGCATAAACAACAAACCATGCTAAAATGAAAGCAAAACCAACCAAATAAAACAAACACAAAAAAGAAAAAAACAGTTCAAACCCAAAACACAAACAACAAAGGATTCTAAAATAGAAGTGCACACCTCCACTTGTTTTCTTGTGGCTTTAACAACTGGGGTCCTTTGAAATGGAAGTTTTTGACAAAAAGAAAAGGACCCGCTTGGCTTAAATGATGAGATGTTGCTTTTACTTGAGAGATTGCAAGATGTTTGAATGGGAAAAGTATTGCAGAGAAGATGAGAAGAAGCCATGGTGGCTGTGTTTGCTCTTGGTATTGCTATCACAGGCACATAAATTCAGTGTTAAAATAGTGAAATTCAAGCTCCAAGTGTACAGTATTTGGTATGACTGCTGGGCATGATTCTCGAGCGTGTTTCTCGCATAAAATGTTTATACTTTGGTTGGCGTTTTTCGTGGATTTTTTCTATTGTTTAGGCAACCTGGCACGTGACAAACTATAAAATTAATTTTTTTTTTTATTTCTATAAAAAATATAATAAAAAAAGTAAAGTGGGTAGGATAGGGATGCTTGGTTATGAAAAAAAAAAAACAATTATAATTTAGTCATTGTGTTGAGTGACGTGTTTAAAATCTTATTAATTAGTTTTAAAAGTTTATTATATTATAGAAAACATGAAAAAATAAATTATTAATTTTTTTAATTAAAATAATATTATTTTAATTTTTTTAATTCGATAAACCGGTCCGGGTTTTTTTTTTAGCATGTAAAGGAGGAGAATGCAGTAAAGGTTGGCCCACGTTATCTTGGATTTTGTTGCCTTGTAATCTCCCTCCTCTTCATTCTCCATTCCTCACCAGAAGGAGGCAGCAGAGCAACCAACACAGGCTAACAATATTATAACAATTGAAAAAAACGATGTCTCTGTCTCTGCCTCTGCCTTCTCGTTCTTCACAAATTCGAACCCTTGCAATAACCCCAGCAAGCAGAAAGCACAAGTTCTTGCACATTCCAGTACAACAATGGACACCATCAAGACCACTTCAACACTTACACACAAATCACCAATATTATTTATCAAGAACGTCCTTTCAATGTATGTCTCGAAGCCAACAACAAGAATATGAAGTTGAAAGGCTTTTTTCTAACCTTAACCAGGTCACCTTGAAGAGAGAACCTGGTATCCCAGTTCTGTCTTTTTTTTATATATAAAAAATACTTTAATCCGTTCTCTTTGTTGCATGCAATTCTGTCTTCATGTCGTTCCTCTGTGTTTTCAGGAAGTTTATCTAGTGCAATACTTCTGGTTGCTGGCACTACGGTATATATATGTGTATTCTTGTTGGTTGTACGTGTTCATACGCAGTTTTATACTTTTAGCATGGCTAAGTATCTCCATTATCTAGATAGGTGCTGGGATCCTGGCAATTCCTGCTGTGACTCAAGAATCTGGATTTTTGGCCTCTTCGGTTGCCTGCATTCTTTGCTGGATCTTTATGGTAACAATCTTTACCAAGATTAGTTCATCTATGATGGCATTCTAGGATATAAATAATTCTACACAAATGTAATGAAAGAGTCTGTTTTTGTCTCTGTTTCTAACTGTAGCTGTTCTGGGCTTCCATCTGCATGGTCGTTTATGGTCTTAGTTTGGTGATTTTTGCTTTTTATACTACTGTGTAGGTTACTACGGGATTGCTCATTGCTGAAGTAAATGTGAACACAATGTGTGAATTGGGTTCAGGTGGTGTGTCATTGGTAAGTACAGTCTAGGATTGAAATTAATTTCTGCAGTTTAATGTTTTGTATCTCTATGAGAGATTTATGATAAAATTAGGATTAGATCAGTAACTGCTGTTTGTGGGCTCTCTCTTTAAATTTGGCTCGATCGAAACTCTTCCTGTCTTCTGTGCTGAAATGAGAGTTGTACACTTTGATTATATTAAAACCATCTTTGGATGTTAGACTGACAAAGAAAAATGTAATCGAAGTTTGAATATTTGCAAGCCATGGTGTAAGAATGAAAATCTGTGCTTGTATGTCCATGATCAAATGCTTATTCAGTATGGTTGATGGAAACTTGATCTAACTAGCTCCATAATCATCGTCATATACTAGAGTAGAGTTTTCTTCAAAAAGAAGTGAGTATAATATTATTTACTTTGTATCTTAATTTTGCTGATATTCTCTATTTAGCTAATAGTTTCTGTTTTTCTGGTGGCTGATTTAAGGTGTCAATGGCCAAGAGGACACTTGGGGTGGCAGGAGTTCAATTTTCTTGGTAGGCTATTAAGTCATTTTTATGCTTTTATCCTTTTAGGCCTCTCATTGATAGTATTATGCACTTTTAATGAAAAGATATGTTGGAAGAAAAGATTTTATTGGTTGTCATTTTTTCCTATATACTTGCTGAGGATGAGAAAGGGAGAGCAGCTTCTCTAGCTCATGAATTTCAGACACTCTGTGCATTGTTGCTTACAGTTTAAGTTATTTTGGCTTGAATTGAACATAAAGAACATTCGTTGTGATTTGTTTTGCAGTTGGTCATACATATTCATCCATTATGCCCTTCTCATTGCTTATGTGGCTCGCTCTTCAGATATTTTGACGAACTTTCTCGGCATTCCATTGTACGAGCCATAATTCTAGCTTTTTAATGTGCCTAAGTGTTCGCCCTAATTTGTATGTCTCACTTTGTTGTTTCATCGGCAGTCTTTGTCAATTAATTTTTGTCAGCAGTTTATGCATTTTGTATGTGCTGACAGGTTGCATTGTGTTTGCAGATGGGAAAGTGCAACCTTATTCTCTCTAGTGTTTGGAGGCATATGCTACTTTGGAAGGTTGGTTATATGTTTCATATATCCTTAGCTTGAGGAATCAGAAGCATCATGCATTGTTTCATACCATCACTGTTTGCTGTGTAACTTGGAATCATCAATTTCTGCATTGTTCTGTCATGCCTTGATAGGTCCAGCACAAATATTATGAAGGTTCTCTTTGGGTGAGAACTGTATCATATTTTTTACTGACAAATATACTGAAATATATATATATATCTCTGCTTATTGAAGCTTTGGCTGCTTAAATACCCAAAGTCAAGTACAGATAAAACTGAAATACAAAGAGAATGATATAACTGAAATACAAAGAAAACTTTAAAACCACTAATAACTTGGAATTAATTAGGATGTAACTGAAGGCCATAAATGGTGTTTTAACTGGTGTAACCACTCCTTTCATTACTCCTTGATAGCCACGACCCATGTTTAATGGCTTCTTCTATTATGCATGCATTCACTCATGTCCAGCTCATCCCAAATATTTGGGATTTGGTTTATGACCCCTCTTAGAATGACGTGGACTCTTAGGTTTTTCAGATCGTGGCTTAACAATACCTCCCCCCACCAAGCGGAACCTTGTCCTTAAGGTTTATGTGTGGAAATTGCTCAAGCAATGACTTAGTTGGCTCCCATGTGGCCTCCTCTACTGGTAGTCGTTGCCACTGTATCAAGCTCTCCTCTTCAAATTTGTTTCCTTGTTTGAACCAACGGGTGTCCAAAATCTGTTGTGGTTCCAGTATAATTAGGCCTTCATCAGTCACCGGTGGCAATTCTGTAGAAGGCACCACTAGATTGCCCACGTATTTCTTAAGTAGAGAGACGTGGAAGATCAGGTGAATACGACTGCCCTTTGGCAGTTGAAGTTTAAGCAACCGCGCTGATTTTTTGAACTACTGGATAAGGACCGTAAAATCGACTTTCAAGCTTTTGGTGCACACATTTAAAAACCGATTGTTGTCGATAGGGGTGTAACTTGAGAAACATCATATCACCTACTGCAAAAGTCACATCCCTTATGTTTTTGTTTGTTGTTTGCTTCATACGATTAATGGAATTCTCCAAATTTATCTTTAGGTGACGTAGTAACTCATCTCTAGACATGAGATTCTTGTCCACCTCATGCACTACGCATCACTAGCCTGGTAATTGGGAAGGAGAGGAGGAAGTCGACCATACAATGCCCGGAATGGAGTCATTCTATAATAGAGGCATGGAATGTGGTATTATACCAGATCTCAGCCTAAGGAATATAGGGGCTCCACTTGTGCAGCCATTGATGAACAAAACACCAAAGATATTGTTCGACACAACGATTTACCACCTTCGTTTGGCCGTCTGTTTGCGAGTGATAAGCAGAGATGAGTTTTAGTTATGTACCTGACATGTGAAATAATTGTTGCCAAAATTGACTGATAAATATGGGTTCTCGATCGCTAATGATTGATTTAGGAATGCCATGCAGCTTGATAACCCCTTCCACAAATCTTTCAGCTACTCCTTTTGCAGTAAATGGATGGGATAAAGTTAAGAAATGGGTGAATTTACTTAACCTGTCAACCACTACTAAGATTGTATCTTTGCCATGGGAGGTTGGCAATCCTTCAACAAAATCAAGAGTAATATCATCCCAAACTTGGCAAGGAATGGGTAAAGGTTGTAGGAGTCCAATAAGGGAAAGTGTGTCTGTTTTTATTTTTTGGCATACTTTACAACGCTTGACATTTTCTTGGACAGCTTGGTGTATCTTAGGCTAGTAAAATTGATGAGCTAGTCGCTTGAATGTACGTAAGACTCCAGAGTGCCTGCCAATCTTGGTATTGTGTGCTTCATACAATAACTTAGTGCGTAACAGTTCACATGTAGGAATTATCACTATGTTTTTAAATAGCCACAATCCTTGGCGTTGTGAATATGATCCATTGGGTTGAGCCTTGGCTACCCGCTCTACTGACTGAATATACTTATTCCCATTGTATGCTTCTTTAATTTCATCCCACAAGGTTACAATGGCTAAG
>Ga0307515_10013154_pt1 | contig 15487 bp, 7 predicted proteins | sample 17_EM_MG_FD_194513 | JGI IMG/M metagenome (GOLD analysis project Ga0307515, IMG submission 194513) | Populus trichocarpa ectomycorrhiza microbial communities from riparian zone in the Pacific Northwest, United States - 17_EM | ecosystem: Host-associated > Plants > Roots > Unclassified | place... | reverse complement strand
ATTTGAAAGATTAAGAAATCCAAGGGGGGTTAGATTGAAAAAGAATTCTAATTTTATAAATTATTAAAATAAGTATTTCAATTATTGAAGGAAGAAATCGAAAAGAGAACATCAATTTTAAAAAAAAAGACAATTAACAAAGAACAAAAAATAAGATGACCATAAATAACTCAGGTCATTTTAAAAATCAAGGTAAAATTCTATAGAAAAATAAATAAATAAAAATAATAGAGCTCAGTCTCAAATTGAATAAATGAATTAAACTTTAAAAAAAAGCACCTAAATGAATGGGTAAAAAACCAAGCAAACACGAGCAAACCTGAATGGGTAAAAAACCAAGCAAACACGAGCAAACCTCCTCAATCTAGGCTAATCTCTTAAATTCATAGCCCGTGAAATCCTAGATCCAAGCTCAACTAAAAAGCTCAATCCCCAACTAATTTAATGTTCAATAATGAAATAAATAAAAAATCAATTTAAAATTTTTTTGAAATAAAAAAAATTACAATAAAAAGTATGGGGATCAAATTTGATAAAAAAATTTAAGGATGGAATTGTAAAAAAAAATCAACTTAAAAATTATCCCAAATAAAACAAACAACAATGATAAGTTGAAAGGTTAAAAAATAAAAGGGGATAAACTTGAAAAAGAATTCTAATTCTATAAATTATTAAAAATAAAACAATTAGTAATCAAAAGAAAAACAAACTGAATCTAAAGAGAAAACAAATTCTAGGGGTTGCTTTGAAATTTTTAAAGGGCAACATGAAAATCAAGACAAAGAGAGAAAAAGGAAAAAAGAAAAGAAAATACCATCGGCGCCAAACTGGAAGGCCGTTTGGAACACGCGTCGCCTTATCATGGAAACTCAAATTAGACAACTTGGGTTATTCTGACAAACCTCCAAGTGACGTTAACCCTATAGAAGGGAAAAATAAATAAAAATATTATGAAGCCAAATTTTCAATCATCCCAATATTAAAAAATAAAATTGACGAAAACAAATTTGAAAAAAAAATCATAACAAAAATTCAATAGCAAAAAAAAGGGGCAAAACATTGTGGATTACCAAGTTCAATTAAAAAAAAACATTTCACCAAACCCATAAACCTGGGTAACCTAGATTACCTTGGTAAACTCGCAAACCATGCTAACCCTATAAAAAATAAAAAGAAAAAAAATTACGAAGCCAAATTCTCAACTACCCCCAATATTAAAAGATGAAATTGACAAAACTAAATTTGAAAAACATCATAACAAAAAAAAACAAACACAAAACATTGTAAATTACTATTGTAATCCATAGTGCAATAGGCGCAGGTGAACAGTAGTGTCCCACACCTTTTTATTTGGTGGCCTCACTAGCTGCACCAAATTCTTTTTCACCCGGAAAATATATGTTTTTTTAGGAGACGATTATATTTTTAAAGCAATGAGAGATCATTTGAGAATATGATAATAAGAAATGAGGCAACAACAATAAAAAGAATTTTAAAAAATATTGCCCTGGGCAAAGCTGGGGAAAAGAAAATAAGACAAAAAAAATTTTAACCCCTATTAACTTTTCAAGCTCGTGACCAAAGTCACAAGACTGGAAGTACTATACATGAAAAGATTGTGAAGTCCAATTCCTATTAAATGAAACATTGAAGGATTAAATTAAAAAAAAATACAAAAAAATAAAAAATAGTAATTAAAATAATGAGAGTCAAAATCAAAATAAAAAATAAATTAAAGGGCAACAACAAATTTTCAATTTGAGAGTTAAATTCAAAAGAAAAAAAAACATTAACAAAAGAAAAAAAATTAAAAGAATGAGTTCCAAAATGAAAAAAAAAACATTATAAATTGGATTGGATGGTGAAATTAAAAACAATCTAGCTTTCATAAAATGTTCAAGAAAAAAATTCAGAAATATAATGAATAAGGATGAACTTAAAAACATCAATACATGATAAAACAAATTAAACATGTAGAATTTTTCCAACATGTTTTTTTACATAAAAAAAATCTTACAATGTAAATTGCAAAACTTATGTGTGCATATAATTAAACAAATCATGAACTATTATGTAAAGAAATTAAAAAAAGAAGAAGTTATTAGCAATAAATAAAAACAAAATTGAAAAAACAAAGAAACAAATATAGATTAAGATATTTAATATTGCAATACGAGTAATTTATCTGGTTGTGTTTAATAAATTTGTTTATTAAAATTAGTTTGTAATAGAAATCAACACACATAAAATTTATTAAATAAAATAAAAAGAAAAAAAATATTATGCAAGGTTGCACATATTAAAGATATTATACAAATATAAAATATAAAAAATATAAAAAAAATTACAAGTGAATTATACTAAATCTTCAAGAATTAAACACATTCAAAATAATTAAAAAATAATCGCTATTTAAAAAAAGCTAAATAAGAAAAGAAAATCACATAGAAGTAAAATACAAACTTAAAAATTATTTTTAGAAAAAAATATAAAAAAAGGTTTAAATTAAAATAAAATCAAAACTATATATATATAAAGAACAAAGTTAGGCCAAGCGCATGGTCTATGAATAAAGCGTGTGGGCCTTTATTTTTATTTTTTGTAAGTTAATGGGGCGGACGATATGTCATCCGTCTCAATTCAGCTTGAAAAAAAATAATTGATGTGTCATCTCGAATCCCAGATCCCGACTACTGTGGTAGTCGAAAAATCAAGGTGGCTGATTATTTTCTTCTAAAAACTCATTTTTAACTCACTTTCAACTCAAAACACCTAGAAAATATCTTAAGAACCTTGTTAAATCAATTTATAACCTTCAAAAGTGCAAAAACCACTTCGATATTTAAAATCAACTCGAAATCAAAAATCTTCCCGGCTCATATATGTGTTATAGGCACTTTTAAGATTTTTTTAAAAAAACACTAATTTGATACGGAACAATTTGGAATGAAAATATATCATTTTGGTGTCTAGAATAGTCGCAACAACTCTCTCTTTAGACTGGAATCCGACGATCCCCTCTATTTCCTCCCACCCAAAAAAGGATTGAAAATGATGAAAATAAATTAGAGGAATTAGTGACTTAATAGCTAAGAAAAATAGAGGATTCAAATGTACTTTTCAAACAAATTTAAAAGCTACCATTTATTTTACTTGTGTTTTTCATTTCAGTCCTTTAACTTTTAATTCAATCTTCTCTTTAAAAAAACATGCCATTGGATGCTAATTGGAAGCTAAATAAAAGCTCAATTATATATAAAAAAAAAATTTAAAGATAAAATTAAAAATTAAAAAAATTATTTTTGTGATTCATAGTGATTTATAAAAAGATAAACAGTGATTTAAGTTACAGTAAAAAAAATCCATATTTTTTAATTTTATACTTAATAAAAAGGAATGATAACAACATATTACACACAATTATGTTGAAGTTGTGATTGAAGTTTGAAAAAATAAAATCCACAAGCTTGCAATTGGGCAACCGTACTAATGAGCTTAAATTGAATCATGCGTGGTTTTACGTACGAATATGGTTGACGAAGTGCAAAACCTAATTGTACAGGTGTGCACTACAATAAAGTTTTTTGCTAGATGGCATCTTCGTATTAATGTGGTTGTTGGACAAGGTACACAATCGAAGCTTTACATTAAAAAAAAAAAAAAAAAAAAAAACCCTCCCAGCTCTAACTGAGCAGTACATCATAAATTATTTCCTATTATTTCAAGAAAAAAATTAATTAATCTCTCTTGTTTTATAAATTAATTATTTAATCACTTATCATTGTTAATCATGCTTAATTTTATATTAATTTATTTCAAAAAATACCTACTTCTCTCATCAATCATCAATCTTTCCATAGCATCTATTTTTTTCCTCTTTTATTACAAAAAATAGAAAAGAACAAAAAATAGATAAAAAAAAACTAAATAATTACTTTTTCTTAGGAAGTGGACTAATTATTTCTTCTTTTTTTCAAAATTAAAACGATTAATTTATAATTTACCCAGCTCTAACTTGACTGAGCGGCAATACTGTTATTAAAAAAAAAATATTACTCATCAATAATTATGACGCTAAAGGAAATATTACTCATCTTCTATATATACACAGGCACGACCTCCCTACAAGTAAGGAAACAAAGATAAGTACTAGTAGCAGTGAAGTGATGGCTTCTCGACCTGGAATTCTCACAGACTGGCCATGGAAACCTCTTGGAAGCTTCAAGGTCTTATGGAAATCCCTCTCCTATCTCTCTCTCGCTCCTTTTCCTTCTCGTTAATATCTGATAACATACGTAGAGTAACTCATTTTCGTGCAAACAACGTTAATATATCATAAACAAAAACAATAATATTAACTATATATCTTTGTTTTGTTTGTGGTGTTCACTATTGCAGCATGTAATATTGGCTCCTTGGGTCATTCACAGCACCTACTCCTTCATGATTAAAGATGGAAAAGATCTCTCAACCTTTCTCGCATTCCCGCTTCTGTTGTGGAGAATGCTTCACAACCAGTTATGGATCAGTCTGTCCCGTTATAGAACAGCCAAAGGAAATAACAGGATTATCGACAAAGCCATTGAATTTGACCAAGTTGATAGAGAAAGCAGCTGGTATTTGTGTGTGTGTGTGTTAAACAATTTCATGCATTAATTTCCACTCTAGTGCTTGTGAAGTTTCTGATACTTAAGGATTTTCTGGATGGATATCTGCAGGGATGACCAAATATTGTTCAATGGAATTTTATTCTACGTTGGTATCCATACAATTCCAGGAGCTAGCCATCTCCCCATGTGGAGGTTAGATGGTGTAATTATAACAGCTCTGATTCATATGGGTCCGGTGGAATTCCTGTATTATTGGCTTCATCGACTTCTTCATCACCACTATCTCTACTCTCGCTATCATTCCCATCACCATTCCTCCATTGTCACAGAGCCCATTACGTGTAAGAGTGATCCAACATGATTAATTAGACCTCATGATCTTAATAAAAACATATCTTGATATAACGTAGACCAATATTCTCCATTGATATTAGCAATACATGATGATATACAGCAGGTACTTGTAATTACTACTTGACATTATCTTCTTTTTTGACATGTGCATCGCAGCTGTGATTCATCCATTCGCCGAGCACATATCCTACTTCATTCTATTTGCAATACCATTGATAACGACTATTTTGACCGGGACAGCCTCTGTAGCATCCCTTGCTGGTTATATCACTTACATTGACGTGATGAACAACATGGGTCACTGCAACTTTGAACTCGTTCCCAAATGGCTCTTCACCATTTTCCGCCCTCTCAAGTACCTCATGTACACCCCATCGTAAGTCTTGATTTCTTGCAATTTCAATTATTAATTCTCACCAGCCTAGCTCCTTTTCTTTTTATTAATGGGATTTCTTTCAGACTTGTGAACAAAAAGCATGATTGTTATGAAAGATTATAGGAAAATGATTCATCTCATCTTACAAAAACAAGAAAAAATAAAATAATATATATATATATATATACCGTCGTCTATGGAAAATATACTGTTAATTATTTAGCATTTAATATGGCTGCAGGTTCCACTCTCTTCACCACACTCAATTTAGAACCAATTACTCACTATTCATGCCCATCTATGATTACATCTATGGCACAATGGACAAGTCTTCTGATACCCTCTATGAAGATTCGCTCAAGAGACCCGAGGAAGCCCCTGATGTGGTGCATCTAACTCATCTTACCACACCAGATTCCATCTACCATTCACGGCTAGGACTTGCCTACTTGGCTTCCAACCCTCAGAAATCGAAATGGTATCTCTCGTTAATGTGGCCCGTGACACTGTGGACCATGATGTTAACTTGGATTTATGGACGCGCTTTTGTTGTCGAGAGGAATCGCTTTCACAAACTCAGATTACAGACGTGGACAATACCAAAATACAATATTCAAGTAATTAATTAGAAGGATGTAACTCTGTCATTGATTAATCTAGTCCGTTCAGTTTAATTAATTTGGTCTCATTAATTTTCGTATCTACTCTTTGGCAGTACAACTTGCGATGGCACACAGCATCCATAAACACATTGATTGAAGAAGCTGTACTAGAAGCTGAGGAAAAAGGTGTTAAAGTGTTAAGTCTCGGCCTCTTAAATCAGGCAAGTACTTCACGGTTAAAATATAATGCATTCTAGGGGGGAAAAAATTATATTTATATTTACAGTGGTGGTTACTTAAGAAGGGCCAGTACTGGAGTTGAGTTTATTGTTTATATATTGTATTTTCATCATGTTCAAAAATAAATTTTGCAGGGAGAGGAGCTTAATAGGTATGGTGAGCTTTATGTGCAAAGGTATCCGAGGCTCAAAACGAAGGTGGTGGATGGAAGCAGCCTAGCCGTTGCTGCTGTGCTGAATAGCATCCCTAAAGGAACAACACAGGTGCTTCATAGAGGCAATCTCTCTAAGGTTGCCTACGCTGTTGTTTTAAATCTCTGTCGGAGGGGAATACAGGTATTTTTTATGTTGTCTAGCTACTAGGCCAATAGGCACATGTTGTCACTTGCTTCAATTTGACTTTAGTTTATTTAAATTGATTGTATAGGCAGGCAAATTTAATTCATTTAATCTTTGGTCATGTTTTAATTTCTAATTCTTTTTTTTTTAGGTGGCTGTTCCATACGAGGATGATTACAAGAGGCTTAAAAAATCCTTCGGCAGCAGATCTGATCAGAATAATCTGATTCTTTCAAAGAATTATTCAATAAAGGTATACCCTGAAAAAAATCAGAAATTAGAAATCAGTTTTTTGTCAAAAAAAAAATTACAACTTAAACATAATACACACACACGTGCATAGTGACTGGCATTTCTAATTTCATAATAAACTTTGGGCAGACATGGCTGGTTGGGGATGGATTGAAAGGAGAAGATCAAAAGAAGGCAACAGAAGGAACATTATTCATTCCCTTCTCGCAATTTCCCCCGAAGAAATTGCGCAAGGACTGCTTCTATCACAGCACACCAGCAATGGCAGCCCCTGCATCTCTTGAAAATGTGGACTCTTGTGAGGTAATTAATTAGTCAAATATTGCTCAGCTTTAAAGTACTATTTGCATTATTTTTTAAAAAAATTTATTTCAAGAAAGATAATTAATTTGAATGATGACAGAATTGGTTGCCAAGAAGAGTGATGAGTGCATGGCGTGTGGCTGGAATAGTGCATGCCTTAGAAGGATGGAATGAGCATGAATGTGGTTACACCATGTCTGACATTGACAAAGTTTGGCAAGCAAGTATCCAACATGGCTTCAAACCTCTGGTCATCACGGCTCAATCAAAATTCTAATGGATATTTAGCTGCATTTTGTTGCTAGTCGTGCCTTAATTATATATGCTTGAAAGGATTGATATATTGTGTATCACCTCCATGATATTGCGCTGCTATATTTATGTTATCCACTACTATATATGTATTTTCTGTACCTATCAATATTATGCTACATTTCACTATGCAATTGACAAATAATAAGCAATGGATTAATTATGATGGTTAATTTTATTTTCTTTTATGCCTTCTCTACTATAACTAAAAATATTCAAAATATTGTCAATACAACAAGTTATTTAGTCATGATATCATGAGAATCTATTCGCCTATATTATCAAACCTACTCCTTTTAGCGAGTCAATATAGTTGTTATATCATGACAAATACAAGATATAATTAAAAAAAAAACTAAAAATTTTAAAGTTGACACTAGTTTCAGAAATTTAGGTGCTAGATTAATTTTGTCTAAGAAAAGATGTGTTTTCTCCTAAATTTATTTCAAACATACTATTAATTGCATAAATGTATTTCTGAACTTATTCGTAATTTATTTTTAAAACAATAATTTAGTCTTTAAGAATAAGAGACTTGTTGATAAATTTGATATTAATCCCAATAAGCGATTTCATCGATTGTTTTTATATATATAAAAAAAATTGACGTTAATCCCTAAAAATAAATGATTTCGTTGATTTTTTTAAAAAAAGAAAAGATTTAATTTCGATAACATCTAAGATTAACCTAAATCAGACAATCTTGGTTAAGCTAATTCTTTTCTAATCAACAAAATCATAAATAAACAAACAAAACCCTAAAAGAAAAGGTTTCAAGCTTGTTATTTTTCATTCAATAATTTAAGCAAACAAAAAATGCATATAGTCCATAATTATTCTTCATGTTTATTATAATCAAGGTTATTTAGCATAAACACTAATGAATTAAGTAAAAAGAGCATGCATCATCACAAAGAAACCCAAAAGAAGTGAACTTTAAATCTCCATATATTTTCTCCTAAATTTATCCTACGCATACTATTAATTGCATAAATATATTTCTAAACTTATTTGTAATTTATTTTTTTAAAAATGGTCTCTAAGAATAATAGACTCATTGATAAATTTGATGTTAATCCAAATAAGTGATTCCGTCGATTTTTTTTATATGACGTTAATCCCTAAAAATAAAGAATTTTGTTGGTCTTTTTTTCTTTTAAAAGAAAAGATTTAATTTTGATAACATCTAAGATTAACCTAAAGTACACAATCTTAGTTAAGCTAATTCTTTCCTAATCAACAAATCATAGATAAACAAACCAAACCCTAAAAGAAAAGGTTTCAAGCTTCTTATTTCTCGTTCATGCATCATTTAACCAAACAAAATCCTTCTTCATGTTTATTATAATCAATGATATTTAGCACAAACACTAATGAATTATGTCAAGAGAGCATGCACCATCACAATGACACCCAAAAAAGGTGAACTTTAAATCTCCAAAACATATAATTTCATGTTAAACATGGCATCTAAAGAATAATAATAATAATAAAACCTAGACTATGATAACCCTAAGTTGTCATATTCTCCAAATCATTATACATATGCTTTCTAACCACAACAATGGGTTGCAAACCTAGAAAATTGACATTCTTAAGATTCAAGAGCAACCTTACACTCAACATTTCATATCTAACCTTGTTCAAATAAAGAAGAGAAACTTTCCATAACATATTTTCTCATGGATCAAAACAACAACATTTCAGGCTTAGATGGGGTCTACTTCCACCATTTAAAAACCATAAGTTGCTTCCAAAAAAATTATTTGGTTTAGTATGAACCTTAATGCACCTTATCTATTAATTTTTACAGAAATAAAAACATGGAAGTATCTTTATTATTAACTCATGATGATCAAGCTTGGTTCAAACTAAACAACAAAACTTAAAACATATTTTTTTTATGGTTTTCATAACAAGAATGACTAAGGATCTTTCATGTTTCATGATTGAAAATTCCCAACCTTAAAAATCTATAATTCATGCACCCATATCAATATAAAACATGAAATAAAAATAGCAAACCCACAACCATGCATAATACTTCAAATAAGGTTCACTTTGGTAGATTTTTTCCCTATATAATCTCATGGTTCATGCTCTATTCATTCAAAATTTATTATCTCAAATTACAATGACATGCAACCATTAGAAAAAGATTAGATAAATGACATTTAATACAAAGAAAAAGGTCAAAAACTTACCCGATATTGTTGTGGTTGTTGCTGCTAATGTTCCACTGGTATTCTAAAAGAAAAAAAGAACAATTGTTGCAAATGTTTTAAAATGTTGTTGAAGCCTTTTAGAGTCACTACTACTTCCTGAAAATATTATCACCATCCCAGAACTCCTCCAACAACATGAGTATGCTATAAAAATCCTTAACCAAAGAAGTTTCCCATTATAACTTGGTTTCTCCTGCATCTATCAAAACCAAAACTAATTTTACCACCTAAAAGTGTTTTTATGGTGTTTGAACTACTATCGAAGCATCATAAACATGTCTATGAAGTCTATGGTTGTCTCAAAAAGGTTAGAAAAGGATTTTATGTATAAGCAACCATTGTAGCAGGAGATGAAAGCCCCATGTTTATCTTTATACAAGAATTCTTTCTTCTATCTTCTTTTATGTTATGTTTTCACTCTTTTCTCCTTTTCTTTTATATTTTCTTTTTCTCTCTCTCTCTTTATGTTTCTTTTTTGCTTAATCTTTCTCTTTTTGTCTTTCTTGTTTTGTTCTTTCCCTACTCTCTTTTCTTCCTTTTTATTTTTTCCTCTCGAGTTTGATTTATGAGGGATATTTATAGGCCAAGAAGGAGGTATTTGGAGTATTAATCTGGTAAGATCAAAACCCTTTATATCTGAAAATCTATGATCACCACTATTGGTTAGAGCTTATGCTCGTCCTTGTTTGAACTGCAAGCTGGCCAAGTAAGGTACCTAATTGTCTTTATGTTTTGGAGGTTTTTGGCATAGTTTGGGAAAAGATTTTGTGAAAACCAGGCTAAATCTTTTCCAATAAGAAATAAATGAAATTTATTTTTAGCTAGGAAATAAATTGGATCAAGTTAGATGAAATAAAATTGGATAAATGAAGGGGCAAAATTGGATTAAAAAAAAGGTTATAAAGCATAAAGTAATTAGAGTTAAATGAGGTAGAACAAAAGACAATTAAATATAAATGGGGGGCCAATGTGTAATTGATGGAAAATTGGGGTATAAATACCCATTCCTTCACCTAGTCGATGGTTTACATGAGATGCGGGGATTCTGATTTTTCTTTCAAATTCTTGCAAAATTCAACCAAAAAAAGAGAGATTAGGGTGTTTAAAGCATAACCAAGGAATTAAAAAGGGAAGACTAAGGTTTTTGGGTGAGCTTTGGAGAGTAAATTAAGGTTTGGGGTTTCGAAAAAAAAAAAAAAAGGGATTGAATGGGGTTTGATTTCCTAAGCTTCCAACACTTGAGAAATCATCCATTTAAGGTAAGAAATACCTTTAAATAGATTAATTGCATTGAATTTGAGTTTTTGTTAATGAATTGTGAATGTTATGCTTTTGTGAGAATGAAATTGTATTGATTATGTAATGAATGAATGTTATTGAGATTGGTTAATGACTATTAGCATGAAATAAGAATGGGTAATGGTTTAATGTCAAAAAAAAAGTTAAAAGGATAAATACCCCTTTTATTGGCTTAGTTTCGGCAAAGGAGAAAAAAAAATTGGGTGACTAAATTTTTTAATGCAATTAATTAAGATTGATGGAGATTTTGGGTTCGGTGAATATTGATAAATAGGAAAAGAGAGGGAAAAAAATTAGGTCATTATAATTGTATTAGTTCAAGAAAAATAGGGTTGTTACGGGCGGTATCAAAGCCCTTGTCTGAGTTCAGGAATTGAAAATGAAATCTAATGAACTGTTGAATTGTAGATGGTTTGTATGAGGAAATGTGTGATGACATATCTCTCGTCCGTAGGGGGATCTCGAGGAAAGGCAGGGAGAGAACCCCCTGGAGGATACTACCTCTCATATGCCACTAATAACACCTTAGTTGAAGTTGAGAGAGAGATCAGACCTTGGGGGGATGCTGAATCGAGGTAGGTAGAAGTGTCAAATCCTGAGGAACTGAGTTAACAAAGACAAAGTATATTACCCCCCAACTATAGAGGCAGTACTTATAGTAGCCCCTACCCTACATGTTGATCCAACATTCACAGCTCAGATTGTAAGGGCGGTGATTGAAGCGATGCCTAGTACACTAACCTTGATAGCTCTAGTGGCTCCAATAGTACAGACAACATCAATGGTGATAGTAATAGTCACGCTAGTATGTATTGTAAAGAGTATGAGGGAGTTGAGATATGAACCCTTTTTCAGGAGAACCAGATGCAAAAATAGTTGGTAAGTGGCTTCGCATAGTTGAGGACACATTGGATTAGATGCAAAAATAGTTGGTAAGTGGCTTCGCATAGTTGAGGACACATAGTTCAAGAATTGAAAAGGAAATGTGTGATGACATATCCCTCGTCTGTATGGGGATCTTGAGGAAAGGCAGGGAGAGAACCCCCTAGAGGATACTACCTCTCATATGCCACTAATATCACCTTAGTTGGAGTTGAGGGAGTGATCAGACCTTAGAGGGATGCTGAATCGAGGTAGGCACGAGTGTCAAATCCTGGGGAACTGAGTTAACAAAGACAAAGTATTGTACCCCCCAGCTACAGAGGCAGTACCTTTAGTAGCCCCTACCCTGCATGTTGATCCAGCATTCATAGCTCAGATTGTAAGGGCAGTGATTGAAGCGATGCCCAATACACTGACCTAGTGGCTCCAATAGTGTAGACAACACCAGTGGTGATAGTACCAATAGATAATATGGTCACGCTGGTGCGTATTGTAAAGAGTATGAATGAGTTAGGATATGAACCCTTTTTCGGGAGAACCAGATGCAGAAATAGCAGGTAGGTGGCTTCGTATAGTTGAGGACACATTGGATCAGATGCAAGTGGCAGACTATTTAAGAGTAAATTGTGCTACCCATATGTTTTTTGACAAAGCATGGTCTTGCTGGGATACTATAAGATCGAGGAGACCAGCAGGGTCATAGTCATGAATCGATTTCAGGGTCTAGTCCGAACATCAATTTTATTCATCATACCATAGTAAGGTGAAGAATTAGGAATTTCTGGCTTTAATGTAGGGAGACATGTTAGTGCTGGATTATGAGAGGAGATTCCATGATCTCTCTATGTTTGCCTCCCATTATGTTTCCCAGTGAGTAGCACAAAATAAAGAGGCTACGAGATGGGTTGCGACAAGAATTAAAGCAAAGTCTGACCATTTTTAAGTTTGAAACAAGCTAAAAGCTCATTAAGGCAGCTGAGGCCCTATAGGCATGTATTAAAGAGGGCCAACATGGCTAGTATGGTTTGGGCAAATGGAGGGATATTAATTATTCTGCAGGTAGACCACCTCTCCCAAAAAGAAACAAAACGTAGTTCAATCAGTTCGAAAGTGGTGGAGGAACAATAACAAGATTTACTCAGAGTACTGAAGAGGGGTTAATAAGAGGGCAGTCAAATTTAAGAGGCGGTTTTACTAGAGGAGCTTCATAGCATACGATGATCACTTATCCTCGGTGTACTCAATGTTGACAAAGGCATCTAAAAGACTGTTCTGCATTGCTAGGACAGTGATATATCTACAGGGGGAACATAGATGGTAGGACTGCCCAAACTTAAGTCGAGGATGCTATTATTGTGGAGGTTAGGGCTATTTTTAGAGAAATTGCCCTCGAAGAGCTGAGTTTGTTCAAAGCCAATAACAACAGGCCTAGAGCCAACAACAATCTGCCAATGTGGACAAAACAATCAGGCAAGCATAGTCAAGGGCAAGTGGTAATAAAGGTTGGTCTCGTGTTTAGAATGATTGGACCCAGGGCAGGGTATTCTATATGACTCAAGAGGATACTAGAGTAGCTCTTGATGTGGTAGAAAGTACCTTACAATAAAATTCTATGTCAGACATGTATTATTTGATCTCGGGGCTACGCATTTATTTGTTGTAAATATACTTGTAGGGAAACTAGAAAGAAATCCATGTAGGATAGAAAGAGGGTTTATTATAAGTACCCCTTTATATGAAAATATAAATATTGATCATGTTTATAAGGGGGTTAGGGTTGATATTAATGGGTTTGAGATTAAGGTAGATCGATTACCATTAAAATTACATGACTTTGATATCATTTTGGGTATGGATTGGTTAGGTGTATATAGGCTAAAATGGATTAATTTGCAAAAACAGTAACTCTCCAAGAACCCAATGATAAAAAGGTGGTATTTAGAGGAGAGAGGAATGTCATACCGAGCTGTATCATCTTGGTTATGACCGCTAGAAAGATAATATTTAAGGATGTGAAGCCTACTTTGCCCATGTTATAGAGGCAAAGAAGGATGATATCCAGACGTAGAACATTCCTATAATGAGGTAGCTTCCAAATATATTTTCAAATGAGCTACCAGGAATACCACTAGAGAGAGAAGTAGATGTTATTATTAATGTGTTACCTGGTACATTGCTGGTAGCCCAATCACCGTATAGAATAGGTGTATTATGATTGTGTGATAGAGTATCATCCAGGGAGGGTAAATGTTGTTGTCGATACCCTTAGTCATAAGAACATGGCAAGTGATATGTCCTGGACTTAATTTAAAAATTGGTCTATTAAAAATCTAATTATGTCATTGGACTTAATTTTTATACAAATTCATCTAATAATGATTTAATTTGACATTGAATCTGTATTGTCTCTTCAATTTTAGATAAAATAGGGTACAATTAGGTTCCCAATTCCATTCAAAATTGCAGTTTGATGCTAGTCTTCTTGCTCTTATTATTTTATTTATTTTATTTTTATTTGGGAAAGAAAAAAAGATGAATTTAAGGAATAACTCATAAATGATTTATGACACATATTAAGCTAATACATAATTATCCATAAAGCAGTAAATAATATCATCACAAAAAAGCATCTTCTTTGAAATGATGACATAATTTTTTATTAGTAGCACATTTTATAAATAAAAGGCAATGACAATTAAATAGAAAGAATTTTTAATCATTTGCAATAAGTAGAAAAAATGTATCTCTTAAAAATAAGCTCAATTTTCTTATTAATTCATCTCTTTTTTATTTTAACAAAAACATGTTTTTTAATCATAACTCTTGTTTTTATATAAAAAAACCATCATAATCTTAAAATTTATTTTTAATGTAAAAAATAAATAATATCTCAATGTTTTGTTTGTGGTTGAAGACAAAAAAAATTAATGTGATAAAATTAAGTCAAAGATCTATCAAAAAATAGAAATTTCAATTTCATTGAATATCCATGAACATTTTTTTCATGCATATTAGGTATATAGTAATTGAAAATAAACTATTAACATTTTCATAAAAAAAAAAACTATGTCAAAATTGACTAATAAGTAAAATACAATGTTAAGTATTTTATTTATAATGCATTTCAATCAAAATCCAAAAAATAAATTAAAAAAAAGGCTATATAAAGAGTTTAGACTCCAAGGCTAAAGAAATTGGGCTCATCTGCCTAGCCCAACAGAAACAAGAGCTGGCGTGTGTGGGCCTGGAAGGCTAAGTCCGTGCACTTGGCCTTCTTCATTTTTTTATCTAAAGGTGGATGACCCTTTATTTTTTTTTTTTAAATGAAACATACGGTGCGTCGTCTACTGACTTCTCAACCATTAAAGAGGTTGCCAGAAAATCAGGCTATAATTCTTTGTATCAAAAAAATATATTTTCACTTATTTTCATCTAAAAACACCTTATAAACATCTTATGAAGCTAAATAAAACAATTTATAACCTCATAACACCCATAAATTAGTCAAAAAATACAAAATTAAATCGAATAATTTTTTTTATTAACCTTGAGCTATTTTTTCCAGCATGATGAAAACTCAAAAACACCTCAGTAAAATTTCTCTTATAAAAAGAAACTCAATAACACCAAGATCGACCTTTTTATTAACCATGAGGTACCTTTTCTTTCTTCTCTTATTTTTTTATGATATTAT
>Ga0307515_10013153_pt1 | contig 15487 bp, 14 predicted proteins | sample 17_EM_MG_FD_194513 | JGI IMG/M metagenome (GOLD analysis project Ga0307515, IMG submission 194513) | Populus trichocarpa ectomycorrhiza microbial communities from riparian zone in the Pacific Northwest, United States - 17_EM | ecosystem: Host-associated > Plants > Roots > Unclassified | place... | reverse complement strand
TTTTATTGTTTGTATTGCCATAATAATTGAATAATTTGTTGAATTGTAATTGTTAATGTTGAATTTACCTTGTAATTAGTAATTGAATATGTTGGAATAAATTTAATTATTTTCTCTCAATTTTACTCTATTATTGCATGATTTGTGTTTAATTATTTCCATTAATTTTAATTGTTAGTCTAGAGTTTTTTTTTTTAATTTATTGAATATATTTTATTGTTTGTATTTCCATAATAATTGAATAATTTGTAGAATTTTAATTGTTATTGTTGAATTTACCTTGTAATTAGTATGAATGTTATTTGTATAGATGTTATGTTATCTTATATACAAGATTAGTATATATATTGGTTGTGGCTATTATCAATATTTGCAGGTTTGAAAAGTTTGGGTAGTCTCTATAGGGGAGGTGCTGCCGAATTTTTTTAACATTCGAATTTAATTATATAATTATTTGTATAAAATTGTGTAGATGCGTAGAACGAAATCCACAGCTCGTCGCTCACGTATGGTTGCAGCTAGTTCTTCTAGCAGCGAGGATGACATATCCTTAGGTGCCTGTCAAGAAGAGGCACCTGCGCCGTCAACTGATGCTGCCCCTTCCAGCGCGGTTTCACAGTGCAGAGGCGGCGTGCCTTTGCAGCGGAATCAATTCACCTGCAAGGACGAGGCACAGTGGAAGGACGAGCTTTCAATGTAAGTTTATTAAGGTTTTAGTTTTTTTTTTAATTATAACATAATTTATGAACAACTAATCAATATTTCATTAATTTAATTTATTTTCAGGTTCACAAACATTGAGGCCGCTCGAGTAATACCATCAGTGTTTAAATTGTCGATGGAGATTCCATTATTTCAATGGAGTCAAGTATCCAGACATCCTGAATGGATACCTCAAACGATGCATGGTTTGACAGATTTGAGGTTGGTGTTAATTTCTAATTTCTAGCTTATTTCTAATAAATTATTAATATAATTGTAAATAAATTATTATTTTTATTTAAAATTAATTATTTATACATAGGAAAAATTCGATTGGGACAATGTGCATGACACTGTTGTGAGGAGGGTGTGGGAAAATCACGCGGCAACTAAGTAACATCGAAAACAATACAAGATTTTTTAGAAAAAAATTTATGTTTCAAAATCTAATTTCTCACTATGGAAGTAGGTTGCATGATTTTTGGTATGAAGCACAAAAAAAGGCAAAAAAAACTGCAAGAGATTAGGGTCTCCAAGGCTGGAACGACGTGGCGATTTTGAGGGATTTCAAACCGCTATACATCCCGATAGATATATGGCCGTAATATCTTGAGCATGTGATGTCTGAGCGGTTCACACGAAGCTCACAGTCCAGTGCTGGCAACCGGAACCGGCCAATTCATGGCTCGGTGACAACGCACACCGGCGGCTCCCTTCCGTTTGTTGCACATGCGAAACAGATGGTAAGATTAATTTAAATGAAATATATCATTAAATAATTTGTTGTTACTTAATTAATTTTTGTCAACAGGCTACGTCTCTTGGACGTGAGCCGAGCCCAATGGAGTTATTTGTTGACACGCACGTACTCAACACTTTGTGGTATGTTTGTTCAACCATTTTATTTCGTAAGATATTATTTTTATTGAATTGAATATGATGATTTCTTTTTTCATTTTCAGGAGACCTATAATAGCTGTTGAGGGAGAGATATGGAGATGATCTTTCGACCCATCCGGATTTCCGGATTTGTGGATGGAGGTAGGATCGTCCGATGGACCCGATAAAAATCGGGTGTACAGGCTCTCCAACACTACAACAAGAACTTGCGGGCGGCCCGTAGTGTCTCAACTGTTGGGAGCTCCCAATCAATATCGAGCACCCAATCTAAGGAGTTCGTGGCCTTGCAGCAACACACGGCTCAGCTCACCGAAAAATACGAGCACCTATCGGCAACTTATGAACAACACAGGCTCATCTCACCGAGAAATACAAGCAACTCTCAGCGAATTATGAACAGCTTCGCCAAATAGTCATGAACATGGCATCACAGAGTGGTGATACATGTGCGCCTCCTTTTTGGCCATATAACAACTAGTCTCCTCCTCCTCCTCCTCCTCCAGCTCCACCATTATGTTAATTTGTAATGAATATTATTTAACTTTAATAGTTAATTTAATATATTTTTTAAAACACATTCAATTTGTAATGAATATTATTTAACTTTATTTTTTTGTTTTTGATGTTTAATAAAAAATTTATTTGCATAATTGGTTTTTTTACAATTACTTTATATAATTTTATATTATTTATTCTAAATATTTTTTAAAAAAATATTTAAAAATAATCACCTATGGATTGTCTCCATCGGCATTTGACATAGAGCATGAAATGCCAATCGTACCGATGAATTTACAGACGAAATGTTTTCGTCGGTCTTTCACAGTAGCTTGGTGCAAATGCCATAATCACCGACGAATTTACAAATGAATAAATTCTGTCAGTATTTCACACACTCACCGATAAATTTACCGAAGGATGTAATTCGTCGGCATTTAACCAGGAGCTAAAAAATATTTACTGGATATGCCACTATCACCGACGGAATAAATCCGTAGGTATATGTCAAATGGGAAATTTTTTTTTGGCGTGCAATTTCTGTCTGTAAAACCATTGTCGATTGTTTTTTTTACTGACCGACTTAGCGACTGAATTAGGTATTACTGACGAAAGAAAAGTCAACGGACATTTTCTGTCGGGGATGTCGTCGGTAACAAAATTACCGACGAACTCTGAATCACAGACCGATGAAATATTTTCGTCGGTAAAGCTGTGAAATCTTGTAGTGTCTCTCCCGGTCTCAGCTTCTGTCATCCTACTATGGATCAATCAGTTAGTTCTGCTGCTAGCATTAATGTCAGTCCTCCTTCTCCAAATTCATTCTCTCCGGTTCCTAGACTCACAACAGCAACCAACACAACCATGACTCCCTCTGCTGCGATAACACTTATTCCCCTCTCCAACACCTAGCAGGTTATCAATCTCAAACTCAACAACAACAATTATTTGTTTTGGCGTATGCAGATAAAGTCGTATCTGATTGGTCAAGGAGTCTTCTCATTTGTTGATAGCTCGACTCCATGCCCCTATTCGTACGATCTGTCCAGTACGGTCTCTACTGTCTCTGTTGCCTTCAAATCTGGCCACTGCCAAGCGTTTCTAACTTGGAAACAACAAGACCAACTCATCCTTAGTGCTCTATTGTCCTCTCTTTCAGTTGAAGTTCTTCATCTCTTGGTTGACTGTTCGAATTTTGCCAATGTTTGGAGCACCCTTGAACTTGCTCTCGCCTCCCCATCCAACTCTGGACATTACTGGTATGACACATGCAAAATTTTATCTTAGTAATGATCAATTGCATGTTGGTGATGGTAAGGGACTTGTTATATCTAATATTGCACATAATCTCCTTCATACATCAAAACAAGTCTTCACCTTGTCCAACATATTACATGTTCCTTACATAAAAAAAAATTATTATCTGTTCAACAATTTTATCGTGAAAATTATGTCTTTTTTTAGTTTCACTCTTCTGTTTTCTATGTCAAGGATGTAATCACCAAGGAAGTCCTTCTTTCTGGTTAGAGTAAAGACGGCCCCTATGTCCTTTCAGACTCTTCTGCCACATCTCTGCCGCAAGCATTTTTGTCCACTAACATGGCCAATTACCCTAGCTTAAAACACAACACACAAGATAGTATAGAGTAAGCAAGGGGTTGATCCCACGAGGAAGGTTCAAGTCAAATTTTTATGCTAAATGATATGCAATTTGGGTGGGGTTTGGAGGTTATCTAGGCTAAAGAAAAAGTAAACATAAAACTATCAAGCTAAATTAAATAAAATCAGAAAAATATCAAAAGAACAAATCTTGGTTTCAAGTAAACATCCACCTACGGAAATCAAAACTAATCATAGAAATGAAACGTCAATTTATACTCTGAAGATCTATCTTTTCTTATGTTGAATAGTTAACAGATCCGTTGTATAACTAATCATAACCATCAAACAACCATAGTGTCCGCACTAGTAACTTAATTCAATGGCAGCCTTAAGAACTAGATAAATTGATTAATCTAAACAACATCATTATCCGCGGTCCATGTTTGATTTGATCAATCGAATGTTCTCCCTAAGTTTAATAACGTAGATCCACCACAATTATTAATCTTAGTTGCTTCATAAGTTTATATATCACAACTCCGGTTTTGATAGTAAACTTAGCAATAGATTGTTCACAATAATAACTTAGAGTCCGCTTAAAATAAACAATCATAGGAAAAATAAGCATAGGAGAACAAACATATTCATCATATAAACTGAAAAGAAAAGGTAAAATATATCTCACAATTCTTGAAATCCGAAGGTTTCCGTGTCCTTGCAACCAAGAAAAAGAATATAGCCTTGCATGTTTGTTGAACAATTAATAAAGAAAAAGGAAGAAAACATGATTTCAGGTTCTGTTGGAGGAATGTGCATTTTTCTTCTCTTTACTGGTCGTCCCCTCCTCTCTCCTCTTTTCCTTCTCTCTTTCTTTTTATACCTTAAGAAACCCTTATTCTATTTTACAAAATAGTCATCCCTTAAGTAGACATTTTACATTTAAGTACTTCAATAACTATTTTCCTAAAAAAGGAGAACTAGCCTTGCAGGAAATCTTCAAGCTTTGACTTAGAGGAGCTAAATTGATGAAATAAAAACTTGGATGTCGGTTTGGATGCTTCGGGACGTAATTTGGACTCGTTTCTTCACAAAACCTATTTGTTGGCAGAATTCATTTTTCATCTTAGAAAAATTATATCTCCCTAATACGGGATCTTTTTTAGATGAACTTTTGTACATTGATAGGTCTTTGAGTCAGAAATCCAAAAACATTAAGTTTGCATCAAATGGATGTCTGTATCTGAAGATATTCAAGTCGGAATGGTCGAAGGTCAACACTGGCAGATTGCGAGATTTGACTTTTAAGGTTGCGATTTCCATGCTCTTACTTTTTTTTTATTTTCTTTCCTTATATTTCCAGAAAGGTATGGATGTTATCTTTGTAATTCCACTAGAATCACTTCATTTCGACCTTTAGAGTTCACGCTCTGCACAAAACATTGACTGAAGGACAATTTTGTTAATTACCTCCAATTTACTTTTTTTTACATCTTTTATTCAAAAGTGCTTTCAAAATATAAAATAAAAAATATCAAGATATTTTATATATAAAATATAAAAAAAACACTAATTAAATATAAATAAAATTATTGAATAATATAATTGCATCAACCGCACCTTTGGATGGCAAACCGTGACCAGCTAGTTAACGGAAGAAAGTCAGAGCTTTCTCTACGTAAATCGGGTAATGTCATCATTACCGATGCTGGCCGTCTCACTGTTTGGTCCACAGATACTGTTTCAGAATCCTCTGTGTTTCTATACCTCCATGAAAATGGTAATCTTATACTACAAAAGTCGGAAGGTGGTGTGCTTTGGCAAAGCTTCGATTCTCCGACAGATACTCTACTTCCTCAGCAACTACTCACCAAGGATATGCAGCTTGTTTCATCTAGAAGCCAAGGGAACTATTCTTCAGGATTCTATAAGCTTTATTTTGATAACGATAACGTTCTCCGTCTTCTGTACGGAGGTCCTGAAATCACCGTTTATTGGCCGGATCCGGAGCTTATGAGCTGGGAAGCTAGCAGGTCAACTTTTAACAGCAGCCGAATTGCTTTTCTAGATTCATTGGGTTACTTTAGCTCATCTGACAATTTTACTTTTATGGCTGCTGATTATGGAGAAAGTGTCCAGAGAATATTGAAACTAGATTTCGATGGTAATATTCGGCTATACAGTCGAAAATACAGGATGGACAAGTGGACTGTTTCATGGCAAGCCATGTCTCAACCTTGCAGGATTCACGGGACTTGTGGACCTAACAGTATTTGTAGCTATGTTCCTCACTTTGGTAGGAAATGTTCATGCCTTCCAGGATTCAAGATCAGGGATCGTACGGACTGGTCATTGGGTTGTGTACAAGAATTCAATCTCACTTGTACCAGAAATGAGACAGGTTTCCTTAAGCTATCTAATGTTGAGTTTTTTGGCTACGACTATGGCTTCTTCGCCAATTACACCTTCGGAATGTGTGAAAACTTGTGCTTGCAGATATGTGACTGCAAAGGATTCCAGTTCAAGTTCATCAAGCACGCCCATCCCAGTAACATTCCTTATTGTTACCCAAAGACACAGTTGCTGAATGGGCATCATTCACCAAATTTCGAAGGAGACATCTATCTGAAGGTGCAAAAAACCTTGCCTATTCAAGAAATTGGGTTAGATTGTTCCAGCACAGTTGTCAAGCAGCTGAACAGAACATACACAAAACACCAAGAAAATGCATCACTAAAGTTTGTTGTTCGGTTTGCGATGGTAGTTGGATCGGTTGAGCTCGGTGTCATTTTCATAGTGTGGTGTTTTTTTATAAGAACTCACCGGAACGCAACCGCAGGTACGCAAAATTACCACAGATTTACCACTGGCTTCAGAAAATTCACCCTTTCAGAGCTAAAAAAGGCGACTCAAGGATTTAGCAAAGAGATTGGAAGAGGTGCTGGAGGAGTTGTTTACAGGGGAATGTTATCTGATCATAGAATAGCAGCCGTTAAGCGACTGAATGATGCTTACCAAGGAGAAGCAGAGTTCCAGGCAGAAGTTAGCACAATTGGGAAACTTAATCACATGAACTTGACAGAGATGTGGGGATATTGTGCAGAAGGAAAGCACAGGCTTTTGGTATACAAGTACATGGAGCATGGATCCTTGGCAGAACAACTCTCTTCCAATTCACTTGGTTGGGAAAAGAGGTTTGACATCGCAGTAGGGACTGCTAAAGGCCTTGCTTATTTACATGAAGAATGCCTAGAGTGGGTTTTACATTGTGATGTAAAGCCTCAGAACATACTTCTTGACAGCAACTACCAGCCAAAGGTGTCAGATTTTGGATTATCTTGGCCACTAAAAAGAGGTAGCCAAGCAAACAAAAGCTTCTCAAAGATAAGAGGAACTAGAGGTTACATGGCTCCGGAGTGGGTTTTCAATCTGCCCATCACCTCCAAAGTGGATGTTTATAGCTATGGCATGGTATTGCTGGAGATGATCAGTGGAAAGTGTCCAGCAGAGGAGATAGAGAACAGGAGGGTGGTTACATGGGTGAGAGAAAAGATGAAGCAAGCTACTGAAATGAGTTCTTGGATAGAAATGATCATAGACCCCAAATTGGAAGGAATATATGACAAGGGTAGGATGGAAATCCTGTTTGAGGTGGCTCTAAAATGTGTAGTTGAAGAAAGAGATGCGATCGCGCGAGGCCAACAATGAGCCAAGTGTTTGAAATGCTTTTGCACCAGGAAAATGATTCTGAACTTGTCTAATCCACTGTAAGCATATAATAGTCTTAATTCGTGTGTTCTCTAAGCATGTATGTCTGTGTGTGTGTGTTAGTACGAGGTAGTGATCTATGTATTTTCTTCCCGTCAGAATAATAGTATATGCTTTCCACAAGGATTTGTGTCCTTCGGAATGCTTTCAGTAGTCCTGTCCTCGTGCGCTAGTTTTAGTATTTATGAAAGTGATATGGGAAGAATCTCTCTTGTCGAAAACATCTCATGTCTTGACGAAGAATTGGCCTTTGAAACCAGGGAAGCTGGCTTTGTTGAATTCGGTAGAGTATTCTGCTTCGATCAGATCGTATGTAGACAGAAGGAAACAACCCTTCATTTCTATGCTTGAATGGGAAATTAAAAAAAAACCCATCATTTGAGGTATCGTTTTTCAGGAAGAGGAAACTTTCCATCATTAGAGGTTGAATACCTTGTAGTATCTCACATTTCATCGAAACCAACAACTTATTTGATATGCCCTGATCTCCTGATGGCAACGAAATTGTGGAGGTTGGCTTGTGCTTGTGGAAGTTACAGTACTGCTGGGAGTTGTACCAGAGCCAATGGCTCTTAATTTTGTGAGAGTTGTTGGCTTGTGCTTGTGGAAGATACACTGCTGGCGAGAGCCACTAACAAGAAAATCATGCTCTTTTGGCTTTGCAAAAAGCGTATGCAGTTTTATGCATGAAGACAGTCTCTAGCCTTGCTATATCCTAAATTCTAATAACTAATTGATGCTTTATTTCAGTTATGATTTTTTCGCAGAGGCCATGCACATACTTGAAAGGCTTGGCAAGATGAACTACAACAATTAATTAACCAACATAACTTTGTTTTTTAACGTTGTGACACACTTGAAATTTAAAAACTTTGTTCAAAGTAGATTAATTGAATAAAAGAGACCCACTTATTTGATGGGGAATAGTGATGAAGCTCGAAAAAACTTCACTAAATTTTAGCTTTCATGGATGGTAGTCGGTTGAATGGGGTGTTCCTTACAAAAAAAAATACCTTTCGAAGCCAAAATCAACTTAGGATTTTTAAATAAATATTATGTAAAAACAAAAAAAAGGAGAGAGAGATAGAGTAAGATATTTTTCTTTTGTATTGTGTTTAAAGAATCATCTTCCTCTATTTCTAAAACATGATATTTTATAGCTAAAAAAACCTAAAAAAATCTAGATATTATCTCTGTAACCTTCTCAAAGTGGTATCCTTATTTCTTTGTTATTTCTCCACGTAGAGTTGTAATAGAATTGTAGCTTATAATAATAAAAAAAATAAAAAAAAGAGATATATAGAAGAAAAAAAAAAAGAGAGAAAACTTAGTTGAGCCTAAGCCCAATCAAGTCTAACATGGATCTTGACTTAACCGAGTGTAGACTTAATTGGGCCTCAATCCAACCAAGTAAGTCTAGCATGGCTCGGTTAGGTCTTGTCCTAATTGAGTGTGAGATTAGATTGGTTTAAGGCCCAACCAAGTTCACTTTACTTTTTGTTTTTTAATAATCTTCATCAATTGCTCAAAGTAAATTTTTAATGAAATATTGTTAAAAAATTACTTTATTAAAAAATAAAAGTATGAACTTACATTAAAAGATGGTGATGTTCTGATCAATATTGTGGGAATTAAAGCCTAATTACATAACACCTGTCACATGATTTGTGTACGTGATGGAGAATTTTGGTTCACCTTCAACTCTTTACCGTTTCACATGGTTGGTCTTTGTTTTCAATCATTCATCCATCATATTCTATTGTGTTTATTTTTCTAATTTGATGAAAGATGGATGCTAAAGTTTATTTATTTTTATTTTAATGAAAATATTTTTATGTTCAACTTTATTTGAAAATAGTTCAAAATATTTTCTCAATTCCGGCCATTGGGGAAGAAACGATAGAAATGTAAGATGATTTCAATTTTATTTTTTTTATTATTGGTTTTAGGACCTAATCAAACACTTATAAGCGTTTAATAACCAAAATATATTTTGGCTTTTTGTATGTCATGCTTGCGTATCCCCATGTATTTTTCCCTGAAGTCGCAGAAAATGCATAAAAATATAACCCAAACTTGCTCTCATTTCTTAACTATGAAACTTCCATAAACTCCATGACTACCAAAATTTTCTTGCTTCTTCTACCACTGATATTATCCTTTTCCTTCTCAACTTCATCTTCTGATAGTTTAAGCAAAGGCTCATCTCTGTCAGTGGAGAACCTAAATGATATTTTGACTTCACCAACCTTTTCTCCACTTGATTCTTTCACTACACCATTAAACAGTTTTACCGACGGATTAATTCCGTCAGTGTGAGTCATGAAAACCATCAGTAATACTTTTACCGACAGCATCGCTGACGGAATAAGTCTGTCGGAGGCATGATCGTCGGTAATTTCTCATTCCGTCGCCAATTCTGTCGGTAATTAAAAAAAACCAAACACCAACGGAACATCGACGGTGTTAATAGACTGCTAAGCGCGCCAAAAAAAAAATTCCCGCGAGAAATTTACCGACAGAATAATTCCGTCTGTATTTTCAACGGTAATTACCGACGGACTATCCGTCGGCGATTGTGGCATGGGCGGTAAATATTTCAGACTTTGTCAAATACCGACGGATTTATTCCGTCGGTAATAGTCATGGTCAATACCGAAGAAATTGATCTGTCGGTGATTGTGGAACGACCCGTAAATTTGTTTCAACTATCGGTAAAATACCGACGGCGTTCCCTCTGTAAAGCCGTCGGTATTTATTTAAAATATTTAAAAAAAATTATTTATTAACAGTAAAAAAAACTTAATAACCAAATAAATTTGTATTAAACATTAAAAATGTAAAAATAATGTTAAATAATATTCATCGAAATATTCATTACAAATTTAATGTTTTAAAAAACAAAATTAAACTAATTAAAATAGCGACGGAGCTGGAGGAGGAGGAGGAGGAGGCTGGTTGTTGTCGAGACCGTACTGCCAAAAAGGAGCAGCACATGGATCATTACCCATCTTTGATCTAATCTCCATGACCATTTGATGAAGCTGAGCATAATCCGTCGAGAGGCGTTCATATTGTTGTTTCAAGGCTAAGAACTCCTCTGACTGGGTGCTCGATACTGATGGAGAGCTCCCATCGGTTAAGACACTACGGGCCGACAACAATTTTTCGACCGTAGTGTTGGAGAGCCCGTAGACCTGATTTTTATCGGGTCCACCAGACGATCCGACCTCCATCCACAAATCCGGATTGAAATCTGGATGGCTCGAAGGATCGTCCTCATATCTCTCTCTCAACCGGCTATTATAGGTCTCCTGAAATTTATTTTTTTAAAATCATCATATTCAATTCAAGAAAATAATAACTTACAAAATAGAATGATTGAACGAACATACCACAAAATGCTGAGCACGGTTGTCCACGTACTGCTGCACCCCCTTTTGGCGATCTTGACTCCGCACGTGCGTCTCTACAAATAGCTCCATTGGACTCGGCTCACGTCCAAGAGACATAGCTTATAAGGAAAAAAAAGATTGCAAGTTAAATATATTTATAAGCAACAACAAATTAATTAACGATATATTTCATTTAAATTAATCTTACCATCCGCTTTGCATATGGGTTGAACGGGACGGAGCCGCCGGTGTGCGTGGTCACCAAACCATGAATTTGCCAGTTCTGGTTGATGGCTCCGGATTGTGAGCGCCGTGAGAACCACTCAGATGTCACGTGCTCAATATATGCCGCCCATATATCTCCCGAGATGAATGGCGGTTTGAATTCCTGCCAAACCGCCACCTGATTCCATCCTTCAAGACTGTTGTCCCTCGCATATCTTTTCGCCTTTTTTTGGGTGTCATACCAAAAATCACGCAACCTACTTCCATAGTAACTAATTAGAATTTAGAACATAAAATTATAAATCAAAAATAAATATTATTTTCAATGTTACCTAGTTGCCGCGTGATTCTCTCATACCCTCCTGACAACATTGTTGTCCGCGCTATCCCACTCAAATTTATTCTGTGTATATAAATAATTCATTGAAAATAAAAATAGTACAAGATATAAAATTACAAAAATTATTTATTAAAAATAAACTAGAAACTAAAAATTAACACCTACCTGAAATCGCTGAAACCAGGCATCGATATTAGGTCTCCACTCAGGATATCTGAAGACCTGACTCCATTGAAACAATGGAATCTCCATCGACGATTTAAACGCCAATGTAATTGTCCTGGCAGTCTCAATGTTTGTGAACCTGAAATTAAATAATAAAAAATTAATTAGTTGTTCATAAATTATGTTATAAGTATATAAAAAAAAAACTAAAACCTAAACAAACTTACATTGAGAGGTCATCCTTCCATTGTGCCTGGTACTTGCAGGTGAATTGACCTCGCTGTGAAAGTACACCGCCTCTGCGCTGTGAAACCGCGCTAGAAGAGGCAGCATCACAAGTTGGCACAGATGCATCACTGTAATCAGCACCTAAGGAGATGTCCTCCTCGCTGCTAGAAGAACTAGCTACAACCGTCTGCTGACGACATGCTATAGATTTCATTCGACGCATTTACACAAATGTATATGAATTATTACATAATTAACTTTGATTATTGAAAAAACATTCGGCAGCACCTCCCTATACTGGAGACTACCTACAGTTTTCAAACCTGTAATCTTTACAATAACCACAATCCAATTGACTCCAGCAACATCATATATACAACCTAATATCTATAGAAATTCAATCATTAACAAAAATTCGGCAGCACCTCCCTTATATTGGGGACTACCCATAGTTTGCAATCCTATAATCTTTACAATAACCACAATCCATATAATCTCCAGCAATATCATATATACAACCTAATATCTATAGAAATTCAATCATTAAAAAAATTTTGATAGCACCTCCCTAAATTAGAGACTACCCACAGTTTTCATACCTACAAATATTGATAATTACACAAATATTGCAAAATCACTCTATACAACCTAACATCTATAGAATTCAACGTCTATATATTTTCAACTACCATCAATACAAATTCATAAATAACAATTAAAATTAATCAAAATAAGAAACAACATAACAAACAATAATATCCTAAAATTAAGATAAACTAATTAAATTTAATTCTATATTTCAATTCACATTTAAAACATAAATTCAACAATAACAATTATTGCAATACAAACAATAATATCATAAAATTAATAAATAAAATGAAAAAACAAAATAACACTACACAAAACATCCTAAATACAAAACTAACAATACATAAACTAAAAAAACACTACATCAATTCAAAATAAATTTAGGAATAAAAAATGCTTACCTTAATAGTGTGTTGATTTTAAGATTTTATCTACAAACAATACACAAAACAAAGAACACCAAAAAAATAATCATAATTAAAATAAAAAAATACAAAGATAAAGAAAAAAGATTACATACCTTTTAATATGTTTAAAACTACCACCAAAACAATAAAATCTCTTCCAAAAACAAAACTCAAACAGAGAGGAGAAGAGAAATAGAGATGAGAGCCGAGAGAAAAAATGAACCAAATGGGGGGAGGGGGGGTTTTATATACCAATTTTTCTGATGGTATTACTGACGGATAATTAATTGTTGTCGGTAGCATTAATTTCCGTCGGTAATAAATTGATATTCGCACCAAAAATTTCAAAAATCCCGCTTGACTTTTCGATTTGTTAGCCAATCCATCGGAAACAGTGCCACTAGCAATTCTGTCTGTAAACATGCCAACCGACCACGCCTCTGACAGGCGTGCGCTTCGGGATGTGCGCTTTCCGTCGATGTACCCGTCGGTAATTGTGGCACAAGTCCGTAATTTTTTTCCAACTCTAGGTAAAATACCGACGAGTACCAATCCATCGGTGTACCCATCGGTAATTGTGGCACAAGTCCATAATTGTTTTCCAACTCTCGGTAAAATACCGACGGGTACCAATCCATCGGTGTACCCGTCGGTAATTGTACCAATCCATCGGTGTACCAGTCGATAATTGTGGCACAAGTCCGTAATTGTTTTTCCAACTATCGGTAAAATACCGACGGGTACCAACCGTCGGCGTAGCCATCGGTGAAACTATCAATATTTTTGCAGCTTCTCCAAGTATTTTTGTCTATCCTCCTGCACAAAATCTTGAATTGCAAACTTACATCACACACAGCACAATAACAGGAGTTGACAATTAAAGAAGAATAAATATTTCATGTTCCAAAATATTATATTATAAAAATAAGGCTTTACAACATGTTTAGTCAGAATTTTCATCTTCATCCTCAATTGAATTGTTATCATCAGCTTCATCGCACTCTTCAATGTGGTTATCATTTTCTTCATCAACATTCTCTAATCCACTAGTAGAGCTCAAAACAGCATTCAACCCATCTTCGTCAACATCAACAAGACTATTGTCGAAAACAAGAAAATTTGAATTTTCTTCTAAGTCAATCGAAGGAGCAACTCGGTATGGTTCAACCAACTCACTAGCTTGAAAGACTTCATATATCACACTTATGTCTTCGTTCTCATCTTGAACAACCTCGACACGACCTTTGGGTTTCGTTTTTAAAACGGATAACCAATCAACTCTTGATCGGTCCTTTCTAAAGGAAGGGGTGTATGTGTAATAAACTTGTTGGCATTGCTTTGCGAAAACAAAGACGTCGTTTACATTGCGGTGCCTAGCTTTTGAGTTGATTTCAACGAGACCATAGTGAGGATCTACTCTGATTCCTCTATCAGTTGTGTCATACCAATATCATTTGAATAAAAACACTCTATTTTGCTCGCTATGATATTGCAGTTTGATGACTGATGCAACCATATTATTCGATAGTTTCACCCATATTTAACTAGTGTTTTGCCTATGTTTTATATATAAAATGCCTTGATATTCTTTGTTTTATGTTTTGAAGGTACTTTTGGATGAAAGATGCAAAAAGGGGATAATTGGAGGTAATTGGCAGATTTGACCTTCAATCGATGTTTTGTGCAGAGCGTGAGCTCTAGAGGTCGAAATGAAGTGATTCCAGTGGTATTAAAAAGCTAACATCCATACCTTTCTATAAATCTAAGGCAAGAAAATAAAATAAGGAAGATCATGGAAATCGCAGCCTTCAAAGTCAAATCTCTCAATCTGCTAGTGTTGACCTTCGGCCATTTCGACTTGAATATCTGGAGCTACAGAAGTCCAATTGATTCAAACTCAATTGTTTTGGATTCCTGACTCTAATTTCTATAAACTTTACAAATTTCAGCGAAAAACAATGTCATATGAGGGAGATATGATTTTTCAAAGATGATAACTAAATTCTGCAAGCAAACAGGTTTCGTGAAGAAACAATCACAAATTACGTTCCGAAGCATCTAAACCGATATCCAAGTTTTTATTTCAGCAATTTAGCTCCTCTAAGTCAAAGCTTGAAGATTTCATGCAAGGCTATTTCTCTTTTTTTAGGAAAATAGTTATTGAAGTACTTAAATGTAAACTGTCTACTTAAGGGAGGACTATTTTGTAAAATAGAGACTAAGGTTTCCTAGGATATAAAAAGAATGAGAGAAGAGAAGGGAGGGAGTCAGCTAAGAAGAGAAAAATTCCCCCTTCCTCTAAGAAACTTGAAATCATGCATTCTTCCTTCTTTTGATTAGTTTTTCAACAAACATGCAAGGCTAAACACTTTTTCTTGGTTGCAAGGACACGAAAACCTTCGGATTTCAAGAACTGTGAGATTTATTTTACCTTTTCTTTTCAGTTTATATGATGAATATGTTTGTTCTCCTATGCTTATTTTTCCTATGATTGTTTATTTTAATTGCTAGAGTGGACTCTAAGTTATTATTGTAGACAATTTATTGCTAAGTTTGATATCAAAACCGGAGTTGTGGTATATGAACTTGTGAAGCAACTGAGTTTAATAATTATGGCGGATCTACGTTATTAATCTTAGGGAGAACATTCAATCAAATCAAACATAGAC
>Ga0307515_10013151_pt1 | contig 15490 bp, 8 predicted proteins | sample 17_EM_MG_FD_194513 | JGI IMG/M metagenome (GOLD analysis project Ga0307515, IMG submission 194513) | Populus trichocarpa ectomycorrhiza microbial communities from riparian zone in the Pacific Northwest, United States - 17_EM | ecosystem: Host-associated > Plants > Roots > Unclassified | place... | reverse complement strand
TTAGTGTAACCTTTTCACCTTGACATAATAAACTTAGCTGAACATTATGAATAAGAGAAACATAGATAAACAAGAGGAGAACATGATTATATAAGTATAATAAAGGAAATGAAAGGCATAAACAAGACATTAATGAAAGTGAAACTTAAGCATTACAAAAATATAAAAAGAGGGAGCAAGAACATGATCTTGATCTGAAAACTAAGATGACTAAATGCATGGAAAATACCTTCTTTTATAGGCTAAAATTTAGAACTATTGATTTGATGACTAATTCTTGAGTGGGTGGCCACCTCTTGACTTGGTAACCATCCTTATCTTTTTGTCTGTAGAAAACAACGTTGCTAATATCAGAATTTGAACAGATAGTCTTCATGAAAGTTCTGGGAAATTGTCTCAGCTTTTCAAAAAAAAAAAACAAGAATGAGGTCATTTGGACTTCTAGAACTTGAGATATGGGCTGAACACTGAACAGTGTCTGGGCTGCAGGACAGATTCCGACTTCTATATTGTTACTACAATTTGAACTTGAAAATGGTCATTTTGAATCTTGGACTCTTCGTGAAAGTTTTAGGCCTGTGTCTTAGCTTTCTATCCATATAAACCAGACCTAAATCCAACATTCGTGTTAAACTCATCAATCAATCCTTTGATTTATGTGATAGGCCTGCATTTAAAATGAACATTTACCATAAATTAAAGGTATCTTATATTATCAGACTTGTTATTATAAAACATACTCTAGTTAAGGAGTTATTGATACTTCAAGTGCAAAATGATCATATAAAACCTTGATACAAATGCACTTTTAAGTACTAATCATTCTTCTTCTTCTTCTTCTTCGGGTTTCACTATTGTTCACGTTGCACGTGAACAGTGAAGAGAGAATTAATTCACTCTCCATTGTTCACGTGAACAATGGAGAGATCCATTGTTTAATAAGCCGAGTCCGGCCCAATTCTATAAAAAAAAAATCAACAATTTCTTTTTTGAAAAATTGTAATTTTTCCGTGTATTTTTCTACTAAATTTTGCTTAATATTGGTTTGTATTTTTATACCATAAAAATACAAATCCGATATTAAAATACTCGGTTTTCATCAAAACATAAAAAAATATTTTTGTTTCATGCATACGGCCAAGTCTCTCAAAAGCTAAAAATCATATTGTAATTTCATACAATAAAGAAAACTTCAAAAAATATGTTTTAGCATGCATTTTAGCTTTAATAACCAGTTTATTAAAGTCACGAGAATTTGGCCAATATTTTAAAATTTTCAAAAAAAATATTTTGTTTTGTTTTAATATCAAGGATTACGAATTTATACGTAAAAATTATTCCTGTTATTAAAAAGGTATTTCTTTTGACGACATAGAACAGTTAGGTTTTTACCCGATAAGATAAGAATCTCCTTACAGATGAGGACTTTTCTTAAACCGCAACAAGACCTTAGATTTTATCAAACAACAAAATAATGCAGCTTACCTTAAGTAAGACGTAGTTGGGGTGCTAATACCTTCTCTTTACGTAACCAGTCTCCATACCCGATCTCTGAGACCAATTAGGATTCCTATTGACCAGAATATTAGGTGGCGACTCTCATTCCAATTTTCCACTGATAAAAGACAAGAATTCCTTATCTCCCTATATTTTCCAGACAGACACCATACCTTGAGGGTGGACGATCGTCAGGACGCCGCACACGTGCGACAACGATAATAATGTTTTTCTATGTTCCATGACACTTTCTTTTTCATTAAAGACTACTTGAGGAATGTCATGTATAAAGGTCATACAAAAGATGGGTTGTATTGCTTTTTACCGCCTCTCGAACAACTTAATCCTTATATGTTTGTTGGTGTTCATATTTTAATTTCTGATTGGCATCGTAGATTAGGATATGCATCCTCTCATATTTTCAACCAAGTATTGAACTCAAATAAAATTCTTATTGCATTTAATAAAAGGAACTCTATTTGCCTTGATTGTGAGATGACCAAAAGCCATAATTTACCCTTTCATAAATCTATTCATCATGTCATCAAACCTTTAGAACTTATATTTTCATATGTATGGGAACCTAGTGCAGTTGTTTCTAATTATAATGCAAGATACTATATGTGTTTTTTGGATTATTACACCAATTTTATTTGTCTTTTTCCACTCAAACAAAAATCTAAAGTTGAAAATATTTTTCTTTGATTTCAAAATTATGTTTAAAGGCATTTTGATAGCAAAATTAAAGTGGTTCAAATTGACTATGGTGATAAATTTCACCATCTAAACAATTACTTCAAAACTTGTGGTATGGAATATTGTATTGCATGCCTTTATACTCATTAATAAACGTGTTGTGTTGAAAGTCATCATTGTCAAAATGTTAAAATGGGTCTTGTTTTATTAGCTCACTTAAATCTTCAAGACAATATCGGGAATATATATTTCAAACAATAACATATATCATAAATCAATGACCTATAAAAGTTTTGAAGCATCAATCATCTTTTGAAAAAGCCTACCAAAAAAAGCAAAATTATTACTTTGTTTCGTGTTTTTTTGTTGTGCTTACTAGCCTAATTTATGACATACAATCATTATAAAATTGATTTTCTCTAAACAAAACTTGCATCTTTATTGCTTATAGTCTCTCACATTAAGGTTACAAATGTCTTAACTTATTTAGAGAAAGTTTCTAGACACGTAGTCTTTGATGAATCTTTCTTCTCATATACAAAACCTGGCTCTTCTTACTATCTTTCCTAGTTAGATATAATTTCTCTCTCATTATCTATAAATCCTTCATACACACATATGTACTCTAACTCTTACATCCTTCACACACATATGTACTCTAACTCTTTCTGTAGGTAATGAAATCTCTCTGCCTAGAGTATCACCAACTATATTTAATTAGTTGCCACATAACTTAGCCATGATACACCAACCTGCAGATGTTACCAATAATATAGAAATTCATTCTCCCTCAAACTCAGTTGTTGTTTCTGACCCAAATAGTTTTGCTTCCAATAATACAGCAACTTCTACATCACAAATAATGACCATGAGGTCCCAAACCAAAAACACCATATGTTAGATATATCAAGTATCCTTTTTCTCAAGTACTTAGTACTAAAAAAACCTTCATTCAATATAAGCCTACATGTTATACAAAAGCTTTTAAACACCTTTATTGGCGTGAAATAATGACTGATGAGTTCAATGCTCTCATTTAAATTAGCACTTAAGACTTAGTTCCACTATAATAAGATCACAATTGTATTGGCAATAAGTAGGTCTTTATGTAAAAGGCAAGTTGATGAGAGCATCGAGCATTTCAAAACACATCTTGTTACAAAAGGCGTCCATCAACAAGAAGGTATTGATTATACATAAATATTCAGTCTAGTGGTTAAACCAAGCACAATTCGTTTGGTTATCTTTCATATAGTCTCTTATCATTAGTAACTTCATCAATTAGATATTCAGAATGCTTTCCTTTATGGTTCCTTTCAAGAAGATATCTATATGTAATATCTACAAAGATTTCATACATCCTAATTATCAATATCATGTCTGTAAATTAAGAAGAAATTTTTATGGCCTTCAGCAAGCCCCAAAGTCTTGATTTTCAAGACTATAAATCAACTCACTCAAAGGGGTTTTGCAGGCTCTAAAACAAATGCCTCTCTCTACACATTTCATTAAGACAAAGTTCATATCATTATTAATTATTACTTATATTGATGATATCATTACTACTTGCTCTAACACAAAAGCAATTGATCAGTTGAACTGCCAACTATTTTTTGTTTTTCCATGAAGGATTTAGGGCTTATATCCTTCTTTCTTGGTATTAGAACTTTACATCAAGGTCATGACATATATATTCCTAACCTAACAAAAATATATTGCAGACCTACTATAAAAGGTAAGCATAAACAAAATGAAACATTATGCAACACTTATGTCTACCACCAGTCATCTCGAGAAAATTAAATGAACTAACTTCATTAATCCTATGCTCTATAAAAACATTGGAGCTCTATGTTATCATAGATTTACACATCTAAAAATTGCATATAATGTTCAATGTGTAAGCAAGTTCAGGCACCAATCAAATTATACTTATTGGCAGGCAATGAAAAGAATTCTATGATATCTCAAACACATAATTTCCAATTTCATTTGGTGTATGATTTACTTCATAAATTGATTAATCCCTTCATGGATTTAGTGATGTAAATTAGGCAACCGATTGTGAAAACCAAAGAAGTGTTGGTGCTTACTATATTTTTCATAACTACAATCTCGTTTCATGGAGTTGTTCTCTCTCTCTCTCTCTCTCTCTCTCTCTCTCTCTCTCTCTCTCTCTCTCTCTCTCTCTCTCTCTCTCTCTATATATATATATATATATATATATATATATCTATATATATATATATATATATATTGAATTTGTTACATTTCTTTTGACCATCATTATCATTAGATTAATTATGGTAATTCATAATGTGGCCTTATTAAACTAGAGTTATCAAATGATGAAAAAGCAAGATGAGCAGGAGGGTAGAAAAGACATTCCACTTCCTTCTAAAGACAACCGACAGAGAAATTCCAAATCCAGGACCACTTGTGTATTGCGATGTGAATTAAAGTGAGTGCTTTCACATTGTACGTTTATATTACATCCCCTCGAATATCCTGCCCGTTCTGTATCATCTATTCCTTACGAACACCAAAAAATAAAAAAAGTGGCCAACAAAGCGAATAACAATAATCTTCTGAATTTTCTAAATTAGATTCCCATGTTTCTCACATTGGTCAACATACACATATACTCTACCAGACAATAAAAACATGACTGTCTTTCTTTAGCTGTTCCACTAACTCAAAAAGAATTCTCACCATCTTTGCTTTTCTTGTTTTGGATTGTTATAGATCTAAGAAGAAGAAAAGATGATTCAAGAACTCTTAGGAGGTGCTGGCTTAATTAGCGGAGAGAGGAAAATTCCCATCAATGCGACCATTTTAGATCAAGGCGCTCCTTCACCATCTCCTTCATCTTCCACAACGACGACTACTTCAGCTACTAATTCAACACCTTCGGCGCAAGAAAAATTGAGATGCCCTCGATGCGATTCTTCAAACACCAAGTTCTGTTACTATAACAACTATAACCTCACTCAGCCTCGCCACTTCTGCAAGACTTGTCGCCGGTATTGGACTAAAGGTGGTGCGCTTAGAAACGTTCCAATTGGAGGTGGATGTAGAAAAAACAAGAACACAAGCGTATCGGCCTCTGTTGGAAAATCTGGCACAAGTAAGATAAAAACTATAGCATCTGAGATTGGAAGATCAGGTTTTGGAAATGGGTTTGACTACGAGCTTTCATCAAGCCCCATCATGCGGGCTTCACCACAGAATTCTCATATTTTTGCTTTACTTAGAGCCACCCAAAACCCTAACCCTAGTACACCATGTAATTCTATTTCTGTGAAGCAGGAGGGGTTTTTGATTGGAAAGCATATGATAAGTGAGCCAGCAGTTGAAACAGCTGCTTTGAATGCTAGAATCCTAGGCTTGGACCCTATTAGTCAAGTTTCTTCTCTTGGTCTTTGCAGCCCTTCTTGGAAAAGCAATCAGCACCAACAAAATCGCTACACTGTTGGTGAAGCTCAAAACTCGGGGATACAAGAACTGTATCAAAGGCTTAGATCATCAACAAATTACTATACTGATAACCCATCAGCAATAGTTCTAAGCAATGTGACCACTTCATCATCAACCTCAACTTCAACTTCTTCAACCATTTTGGAGTCTGCTCCAGTTGCTGGAGGTGAATTCAGTTACTGGAATCAAGCTTTTTCATGGTCTGGTCTTCCAACAACTAATGGTGCATATCCTTAAGAACACTTTTTATCTTTTAGATCTCCTTTGTTGTTTGGGGTGTGGTATAAGAATATGGTCGTAAAATCAGTATTTCCTTTCCCTTTCTTTTATTGTTCCCGATTATCTGTGTTTTGAAGTTTGTTTAACTTGTGAGGATGTACCGAGGACCAACAAGTAGTGAAAATATAAATATCAATAATTGGCTTTATATCCATCTTCATATAAATCATCTTTCTTTACTTTAAATGCAGGATTCAATAGTGCACTGCCTAGGGTGTTACAAGGTTCCAAACAGTTATTAATCCTGTAAAGATGATGCAAAGATTTTAGGATATTTATAGTCCATCTGTTCTTGTACTCTGAGAATAATAAAATTTGATTTAGTTTATCATCTTTGTTAACTAAAAAACTGTTCAAGCTTTCCTTTTCATACATATTAAGAGGTGGAGGTCAGGTGCAAGGTGGTGGTATGGTAGTCTGTAGGGTGGCATCTGCAGATTCTTTTAATTGTTACGAGAAAGTGATCAAAAGTTTAAATATTAAAAGCAATTTGATTCTCACAATTGGGAAGAAGGATTCCTCTTGCAGCCTTATGTCAAAGGCTTCTGTCTGCCTGCTCTGTACTGCTTCTGAGTAATTTGTCTAGATTTATTCCATTCATCTTGCAATGGAAATGCTCACCACCATCACCTCCCCCGCTCCCACTCCCTCCTAGCTCCCTGCCTCCCTCCCTCTCTCACATACAAACACCCGTGCAACCATACTTTAGCTAACGTGCATATATAATTAACTATCTTTTGATACCTTATTTTAGTTTTAAAGTGATAGAGTATGCCATGCATGGTAATAATCAAAAGGACTTCTAATATGTCATGAGCCCTCCACCAAACTTGATTGGGTACATAATTTCTAATGACTCACCTTAGGGTATACTGCAACAAGATGACTGATAATTTTTCCATAAAAGTTTGACTGATGACGGTTTGTGCTGGTACATAAGATTGGATAAAGGATATGAGATCGGGATAACCTCATAGAAAGGACAATAAAAAAACTTACTAAGCTGGAGGCTCAATAATATAATATCAAATGATGAAATTAAAAAAAAATCATTTAAAAAAACTATATAAAAAAAAGCCAAAGTCAAACCAAGGCAATCTTCAAAACTTGTGACCTATGTCATGAGACCAGGTTATTCTATAGAAGGAAAACTCAGAAAAATCACAAATTAAAATTCTCAATCATCAAAAATTCAAAAATAAAACAAATAGCAATCAAAAAAACGAGAATCAAATCTAGTATAAAAATTAAATAAATAAAACTCTCTCCCTGCTTTTTTTAGTCAGAGAAACAAAGTAATTAAGTGTGAATTAAGAGAGAGTACAAAAAATTTAAGTTTCTTTGTTAGTTTTTAGAGAGAGAGACAAAAAGAAAGAAAGTGGGGTTTGGGTTTTTTAAGGTTTCTTCTAATCAAGAAACAATAATAATAGGTAGTGATAATAATAATGTGATAAACAGAAAAGATTACATTTTGCTGAAAGATTTCAGAAAGGAAATTGAAGTTGAAAATGAAAAGGATTTTTCTATTTCTTTTTGGGTTTATCTTATCAAGTCCTCCACCGCAGCATTTCCTGCTACAATCATCAAACAAGTTTGGAAAACATTGCCATTTTTCTCTCTACATTGTTTGTTTGTTTTCCTGCATTTAGGTATTCAACTAAATCTTCAAGTCTATTACAACTTCTAGCGTCTATTCCTATCACTTTAAGTGTAACCGAAGAATTTTTTGTTCTTTTGATGGGTTTAGTGTATTTTAGTGGTAGGGCAAAGCTTGTATCTTTTTTAATGTTTGGATGTAATCATAGGTAAAATTTATGTACATATTTGGTATGTTGTCAATTGGTCAAAATCCTGAATTTTGTGTCTTTTTTATGGACATGTGATGTTGGTATGGTCAAGTACATCACAAGTTTTTTGCTGGCTTATTATTTTTGTTATTGCCAATGTTGTTTATATTATTGTTGTTATCTTTTCTTTTTTATAGGGCGACTTGGGTGGTTTTTTTGGTGGTTTATGGATTATACTAGAGGATGATTTGTTGTTGGACAATGAGTGTTTAAAGAGGAATGATGGATAGTTTTATGTTGTGTATGACGCTGTTATTTGTGACGTGTATAACTGATATTGGTTTTTTTTATGGCATATTTAGATTGTTTTGGTTGTTGTTTAGAGGTTGTTGAAGGCATCTATTTTGAACAATTTTATGGATGTTAAAGGGTTGTTGTGTTGTTACTTTAGGCTATTTTAAGGGATGTTGAAGGTGTTTATTTTGGACAATTTTATGGCCATTAAAAGGTTGTTATGGATTGCTTTTTTAGGTAGTCAAGGAGCTATTATAGGTGGTTGGATCATTTAATTGTTAGGAAAAAACCAAAACATGCTCTAATACCAAAGTTGATGAAGGACAATAATGAATTGAAAAAAAAAAAAGAATAAGAGAACAAGATAAGAAGAAGTCATGGAAAAAAGATGAGAAAGTTTTTAGAAGCAAATGTCTTATATAGAATTTGGTCTTCGGACAAAAAAATTTAAGGGTGACATCTTTTGTGTTATTGTGTCAAAGAACATCGACATGGAAAGCATTGTTAAGAACTACTCAATCATAAAGGTCTAAAGTATAATAGTGATTTTTTAAGTGATTATGATATAGTCTACCGATGGGAGCAATTTTTGAAAAGCATAGAACCAAATCCAACATTGTTGATGTTCAGCCTGAGTTAAAGTCCTTTATTAAAAAGTTTAAGTTCCAAATAATAGATTACAAGATTTTGGTAAAATCAAGATCTATATTTCCAATATGTGGTTTAACATACAAGTTAAACCATTTAATTATGAAGATTCCTTTACTCTTTTTTACAACTCTACATTCCTTACCTAATTAGAGTCGATACATTTTAGATAAAAAAGTTATCAACAAGTTTCTAATTTTTACCTTTCAAAAACAATATATGTGTAACACATAACCAAGTTGTTAAAGACTTCAAAGCTATTGTTAAATCCCTAACCAACACCAAAGAGTGACATATTTCATTCTTTACATATAGTGAAAAGTTATAAAAGATTCCTTGACTCCTTTTTGCAACTCTACATTCCATACCTAATTAGAGTCGATACGTTCTTGATAAAAAAGTTATCAACAAGTTCCTAATTTTTACCTTTCAAAAACAATATGTGTGACACAAAATCAAGTTGTTAAAGACTTCAAAGCTATTGTTAAATCCCTAACCAACACTAAAGAGTGACGTATTTCATTTTTTACATATAGTGAAAAGTTATAAAAGGTTTCCACTCGCTATTAAAGTTATTGACAGGTCACTCTATGGAGAGTCTAGAAAAATTTAGAAAATAAGAACAATAGTCTTCTACGATTAGTTCTTTTTAATACAGTGACCTCCTCAATTCTCTCCAGAGAAGAATGGATACCTTGGATAACAAGGTTATAATAAAGAGTTGTTTTATGGATCCATGTTCATTTCCTAAAAATTAAAAGACTCTTGTTAATGCCCTTTGATTAATGGATGGAATTGTACAATCTTTATGAAGAAGCATAATATGTATTGGGGATTTTTCTTGCTTGGTGTTTTAGAACCTATCTTCTATAAAGGATTATATAAGCCAAAATAAAGTTTACTGAGGAGCCTTGACCTTCAAATGAAATTAGGTATTCACATAAAATTATTCTAAAGTTCTTATTCCATTGCTGCCTCAATTTATATAAGCAACTTCTAACATTAATAACTAAAAAAATAGGGGGGAGAAAGGTTATAAAATATTACAAACACCAAAAGTGGAGAAGATTAGCTCTTCCCTTCATATTAGAAATCTAATAACAACTTAAACTCTAAATATCATTAACTAGAAAACAAATTATTGAAAACAATATAAACTAAGATAAAAGATCTCTAATAAGATAACACGGGCTCATAACAACTTCCTCTTTAAAGAGATGCATTGTCCCTAAGGTAGTAACTAGAGGCTTGTTTTTCATGATTGCCAAATCTTCAGAAATAGCTTCCGCTAGTGATAATCCCTGCAAATGGATGAGGACTTCTTTTTTTTTTCTTATGCTTATGATGATCCAGAACTACTTGAGTTTTGGGATAGAAAACTTCATCCTTGGTGCTTACCATAAGAAGCTCACTCTAAACTTGGATCTTTTCTCTAGTTTTTTTTCTTCAATAATGAGACATAAAATTCAAGATGGATTTGAGCTTCCCTTGGCCATTCTAGCTTGTAAAAGACTATACCAATACATTTCAAAACCTGAAATGGTCCACAATATCTAACTGAAAGTTTAAAATTGCTTTTTATAAAGACTAACATTTTTCTATAAGGTTGTAACCTTAAATATACCCAATCACCAACAAAAAAATCTTTTTCATTATTCTTTGAGTCATAAACATGCTTTATTCGTGCTTGAGCTTTTTGAATTTATTTTTTTTTAACTCTATCAAATTTTTATCTCTATTAGACAACTCTTACTCAACTACATTAATCCTTATTATATCGGGAATATATGCCAGTTGAGTGGGAATATCTCATCCATATACTTCCTCAAAAAGGACTCTTTTAATTATTGAATGCTAGCTAGTGTTGTAACAACATTCAACCTATGCCAACCATTTCACCCATTTACTTGGTTCGTTGCTTTATTTTTCCTATTAGTTTGTAAATGATATGTCGAGCTAAAATTGAATTGTGTGTCATTTAATCTGAATAACTCTTGCTAGAATAAACATGTGAAACTTGAATCTCGATCACATATAATTGGTCTAGGCATCTCGTGTAAACAAAAATCTTGATAAAAAAATATGTGCAATTCCTATTTGTGATGTTGATAAATATGCATAATTTGATAGGTTATCGACTACAATAAACATAGTCGATTTTCCTAGTGAAAATGGCAATCTATCAATGAAAACATTGATATATCCTCTCAAATATGATATGGTATTAGAAATGATTGCGTAAACCTTTCTAAAGCTAAATGTTCCACCTTGTGACGTTGACAAATATCATAATTCTTGATATACTCTCTAACTTACCTCTTCATTCCCTTCCAATAAAAATCGAGTGAATTCGATTTAAGGTCTTCAAGTTTATATGTACTATTATGGAATTGGCCTATAATATCACCACAAAAAGAAGAGTCAATGGCCAAATAGATTTTTCTTTCAAGATTAAAATTCCATCTTGAATCCTCCAAGGACCAACAACCTCACCATCTTTGACCAATTGAACTAGATGTTGTAAAGATGGGTTGGATAGTGTCTCCCATTTGATTGCCTCTACCTAGTTTGGAATGGAAGAGAAATTGCTCTGATTTCTCCTAGTTGATGTTCATCTTTCTCATCTCTTCTAGTGATATGTTAGCTACAAGATTCTCTTCTCTTTTTTTATATTTGATAACAACATCAAATCATATTAGCTTGTAAGGCCATTTTTGTTGCGCATCCATATAAGTTTTTCAATCCAATAAGTATTTGAGACTTTACTAATTAATATACACAACAAACTACCTTCCAATGAGTTAATAATGCCATTTTTAGATGGTAAGAACAAGTGTTATCATCTTTTTCTTGTATATAGACAACAATAAATTTTTCCCTTGAAAAGTGTGACTATAAAATAAAATAACCTTTCATGTTTCAAAACTACATTAACACTTGTACTAGATGCATCACACTCCACTATGAATTATTTTATAAAATCAAGTAAGGCAAAGACCGGTGTAGTAGTTATGACTTCTTTGAATTTTTGCAATTTTGTTTCAGTTGTTGTACTCTATAGGAAAGAATATTTCTTAAGCATTTTTATGAGAGGAGAAACTATTTTACCAAAATTATGGATGAATTTTTGGTAATATCCTATAAAGACAAGGAATCCTCATAATGAATTTAGTGTTTTAGGTTTTGGTCACTCAACATTGTTGTAATTTTATATAGATCCACTACCACACATGTTTTGGATATAAAATGGCCTAGGTACTTAACTTCCCCTTAGCTAAATTGATATTTTTCAAGCTTAACAAAAAAGTTGATTACCCTTTAATACAAAAAATGTAATCTCAAGATACCTTAAATGGTTATCCTAAGTCTTACTATAAATTAAAATATATTAAAGAAATAAAGATAAACTTCCTCATATAGTCTTTGAACACCTCATTTATGAGAGATTGAAAGGTAAATGGTGCGTTGGTGAGACTGATTGGTATGACCAAGAACTCATAATGTTTTTTATAAGTGTGAAAAGTTATCTTTCTCTCATCATTTGGATACTTAAAAATTTAATGATATCCTGAACATCAATCCAGCTTTGAAAAAATCTATGCATCATGCAGTTCTTTTAGGAGCACATATATTATAGGAATAAGGAACTTGTCTTTGATAATGACTTTATTCAAATATCTATAATCAATACATATACACCACAATCCATTATGTTTTTTACCAAAATAAGTAGAGAAAAATAGGGTAGTTACTCATATGAATCATTTTAATTAACAATAATTCTAATCAATTTTAGCTTTCTAGAAGTAGGGATACCTATAGTGTTTAACATAAGCATGAGCTTCTCTAAAAAGTAACAGAATATGATGGTCTTGTTTACAGTGAGGTGGTAAGCCTTTTGGCTAACTAAAGAGCTCTTTATAGTTATTTCATAGTAGTTGCATTGGTAAAGGAGTAAGAGAGCTACCTATCTTCTTTAGTGGAACTCTCATCATTAATAGATGCAAGAAAATCCCTTATTTTATTATCACTTACTCTAGTTGGTGCTCACTAACCATTTTATTATCTAGTGTGGAAAAATCTTGTAATGCCACATCTTTATTGTTCACAATAAACCTTATCTGTAATTTAAATAGATCCTAAATAATGGGTTCCAAGGTGCATAGCTACCAAGTTCCTAACATCACATCATATCTTTCTAAAGGCAACAAATAGAAATCAATAGAGAGGGGATTCCCTTGCAGAGTAAGTAGAACCTGAGTATATTTACCTAGACTAACTAATTTTTTTCCCAAAGGCTACCATGACATCAAACTTTCCACCCAACATTGGTTTCAATCCCACCCTTTTTGTTATTATTCCACTCATAAAGTTATGAATGTTGCCTAAATCCACAAGTATAAAAACTATTTTTTTCCTAAAAAACCTCTAACACGCATGGTTTAAGGTGCACATGTTCTATTAATAGGGTGAAGGGAGATTTATGGTGTTTCACCTAAATCGTTTACTTCGTCTTTTTTCATCGGTATATCACCATCACTCTCTTTCATGCAAGCTTTAATGATGAACAATTTTTTACAATAATGTCTAAGAATAAGTTTCTCATTGCAATTGTAATAAAGGCTCTTTGTCTATTGCCCTTACAATTCAATGGCTGGTATTTTTCTGATAAAAATCATTAATTGGTTGATGTTATCCTCTTTGTCAGAACCAGGCTTAATTTTAACAAAAAAGGAAATTGTCCACTGTTAAGATAAGTTTTGTGCTTCATATAGGCAAGTTAATCCGATGAAAATAAATAATGTAGTTGGTTTACTAGCCACTACATCAACATGAATATACTTGTGCAACTTGTTAATAGAGCAACTCATTTGGCGAGCTTGTAAAAAGGTCCTAGTTTTTTCAAGTAGTTTTTTATTAATTTTGTATGATAGTCATGAACTGATCCATCCTATCATAATTTTATAAAATCCCCAAAGAAATCGAAGAATTCATTAGGACCATAGTAAGAAAGAAGCCAATCCTTGAGTTTTGCTTAAGTGACAATTGCCATCTCTTGCTTTAATAATTGAAGCTATAATTGAGCATCACCCTCTAAATGGTGGGATACCAGTTAAATTATTGGTTTGGAATGGAATTCAAAGAACTGCTTAACTCTACATAGTCAATTTGTTAGATCTTCACTACCATTAAATGAGGAAAATGCAACTTGACTTTAGAAGTTAGAGAAACATGGTTGTCATTACCATTGTTTGGCCCTTTTCAAGGATAGGCGTGTGATCCTTCATCTTCATGAATATGATAAAAAGAGATTTAAGTAACTCAATTTTTTATCTTTTCAAACATTTGTGTCACCTGTTTTAAAAGTTCTTGTTGTCCCTTGGAAAGGGAAGCCATAGCAAGCTCAAGTTACTCAAGTTGTTGCTCCATACCAAAGCTCTAATACCATTTTGGTATGTATTTAAGATTCTTCTTGCTTGTTTTTTTAGAACCTATTTTCTACAAACGATTATATAAGTCAAGATAATGTTTATTAAGGAAAGTTGACCTCCAAATATAATTAGGTATTCTCATAAACTTATTCTACATTTTTTATTCCATTGCTGCCATAATTTTAGGCAATTTCTAACATTAATAACTAATATAATAGGGAAAAAATTATAGAAGATTACAATCATAAAAAATAGAGAAGGCTAGCTTTTTCCCTTAATTAGGACTTTAATAACTACTTGGACTCTAAATATCCCTGTCAACTAGGAAATAATTTATTAAGAGCGATAGAAATTAAGATAACATATCTCTAATAAGATAATAGACTCATAATATAGCATATACGATTGCTAAACTCCATGAACTCTACAGCAAGAATCTAATTGATCTTGTAGTTATACTTTATGCTGCCACAATGGGTGGTTCTCTTCTCCTTCTTCAAATTACATTTGAATAAATATATTCTTATTTAATTTTCCTATATGCAATTTTAAACAAATTTTTTATGGTTCATAATGTTTAATTGTAATTTGTCTAATAAAGTTACCTTTATAACTATTATATTCATCTTTTATGAGAAAAGCTTGTATTATATATCCTATAATAGGAAAGATCTAAATTATTCCGTAAGCAATTAGTTTTTGGTATTTCACTAGGAATTTGTTATGAGAACTAGTTGATTGCATGTGAAGAAATAATAATTATCTCAAAACAAAAGCATGAAGACAACAATAACAAGCAAGTAACAGAAATGATAGCAACATCAATAAGCATTATAATAGTAGTAGTTATATGTTAGCTAACTAAAGAATAACATGTGAAGAAGTCAGTTATGTAACACTAGCTAACTAAAGAATAACATGTGAAGAAGTCAGTTATGTAACACCCTCAAATTATAATATCATGAAATCTCCCAACATTTCTTTACCAATGTCAAGTATTGGGTAATATGTCTAAAATTATGAGATTTATTTTTTTTTGAAAATTTCGGCAGAGTTTCCTCTATTTTTGTTGGTACCAAGTTATCGACAACACTTCTATTATATGTCATTACGACTTCCATCTTGATCCAATCATCCTGGATCACATTCCTTTCATCAAACAATAACTCAATATTTATACTTATCAATATATGCAAGTCTCATAATATCAATTAGTAAATCAACATAAATGTACTACCAAAACAACTCAAAGATAAATAAATTCATCATTAAACATAATAAATGCTAACTAACTACATAGAAGCCTTTAAACTATATAAATACAACATTAAGATTAAGAGTCATATTATATTTATAATAACTCTTATCTTATCATTTTGA
>Ga0307515_10013150_pt1 | contig 15491 bp, 13 predicted proteins | sample 17_EM_MG_FD_194513 | JGI IMG/M metagenome (GOLD analysis project Ga0307515, IMG submission 194513) | Populus trichocarpa ectomycorrhiza microbial communities from riparian zone in the Pacific Northwest, United States - 17_EM | ecosystem: Host-associated > Plants > Roots > Unclassified | place... | reverse complement strand
TTAAGTTCCAAATGCAAGCCATGACGCAGATGATGGAGAGGATGAATTTTGTGACGGGGAACGTGTGTGACAGACTTGATAGGGTGGAGAAAGGTGGTAACGAGGATGAACCGAAAGCAAACAGAGGCAATAGGGCCGAAAAATGTGAACCTCGTGATCATGCATTCACGCAACCCACACGCAAAGACACCAATTCCTGGAAATCCAAGTAAATAATCAGGTTTGATAGGAGTGTGACACAAAGATAACTTGTACCTAGGCACGAGCGCGAACCTCGTGATCACGTGGTCACGCAACCCACAATCAAGATTGAGATCTGATCCCGGAAAGCCGAAATAGGTCTGATAGGAGTGTGACACAATGGAAACCTGCCCCAAGGCACCAACACTATTGGATTGAGTAGAATGACGCCACGAAGCCAGTGAATCTTCAATAAGTCAGATTCAGTGGTCTTTGTGGCGTCATCCTTATACTTCTCGTTCGCGAATTGTCTAACTTACATGTCTGGTTATGCCATTGATGCGAACCTCGTGATCACGTGGTCACGCAATCCACACACAAAGACACCAAAGCCAAGTAAATCAAGTTTGATAGGAGTGTGACACAAAGATAACTTGTACCTAGACACCAACACTATTGGAAATGATAACCCCCACCCAATGAATATTGATTCGCGAACGAGAAGTATAAGGATGACGCCACAAAGACAGTTGTTCTTCGATAAGTTGTTTTTCAATTCTTTAGAGAACCGTGAAAGGGAGATTATCTCACCAACACACACACACACACACACAAAGTGCGGCAAACAAGAAGTTTTATTAATCTCAATTGTCTAACTTATATGTCTGGTTATGCCTTTATTTATACTAACTCTAGATTTAAATAAACCCTAATAGACTCCCCTTAGATGCACTATATGATGCCCACTTACAATTGACCCAAATAAGTAATAATAACCCAAAGTGATGCGAACCTCGTGATCACGTGGTCACGCAACCCACAATTAAGATTGAGATCTGATCCCGGAAAGCCAAAATAGGTCTGATAGGAGTATGACACAATGGAAACCTGCCCCAAGGCACTAACACTATTGGATTGAGTAGAATGACGCCACAAAGCCAGTTAATCTTCGATAAGTCAGATTATGTTCGTTCAAGAACTGAAGAACGCAAGAATCACTCTCACATGTTAAAACTGAAAAATTCAGAAGTAATTATCATCAAAGCTGCCGAAATTTTGGCTTACATGAGTTTAAATAGTTCTTGAAAAATTAACCCTAATGCCCTTATGTGGACTTATATGAGGTCCACTCAAAACTGACCCAAAAACCCTAAACTAAAACGCCCATAACCTGATCCAAACAAGCCTTGGATCCTAGCTCAAAACAAAGTTTTAATTAAGCCCAAACATGAAAGAAAATAATAAAAATAGCTAATTTGTCATTAAATACCACCAGCTTTTCTTTCCTTGTGTAGCTAGGATGAATAAGGAATCTTTATAAGAAAAAGATTCTGAAACATTAATGAATCCTTGCCACTTAGGAAATTCCCAAAACCAGCTGCCACATCCTTGTAGGAAAAGAATCCTAACCAAATAGGAAGTCCACAAGTCAAATGGAAGTAAATAACAAAATTCATACAGCCTCTGTTGACCAGTATTGTGATGCCTTTCCGAAGTTCGATTGACCTGAAATTTTAACCCATAGTAGGAAAACATGTCTGGAGAGTCCACATAAAATTTTAGCTTGATCCAACAGTCGGATTGAGAATTATAATTGTTTCCGTAAACCTGGACTATTGCGCTTTTTACGCCAAAATCCGAATCTGACCTTACTTGGGTCGTATCACAAGGCTGAACCGTATCACAAAGAATAAGAATAAAATAATACAAATCCGAAAATTACCATCCTAAATATGCTAGAATCAGATTTGTCACCATTAAGAAGTCCCAAATAAACTAGGAAATATGATCTGAAGGTAGAATTTATTCTAAAGTCTTCTTTCCTTTTTGTAGCTATGATGAATAAGGAATCCTTGTAAGAAAAGGATTCTGAAACATTTATGAATCTTTGCCACACATGGAAACTATGTTGCAGCCCTTTAAAGATCTTTGGAGAATCAGGAGATTCCTAAAATAAGCTGCCACATCCTTTTAGGAAAATAATCCTAGCCAAATAGGAAGTCCATAAGTCAAAAGGAAGTAAATAACAAAATTCATACAACATTTTTTGACCCGTATTGTGATGCCTTCCCGAACTCTGATTGATCTGAAATTGTAACCTAAGGTAAGAAAACATGTTAGGATTCTCCATGTAAAAGGTCAGCTCGATCCAACGATTGGATTGAGAATTATGACTGTTGCCGTAAAACTGGGTAGATGCACTTTTTACATCAAAATCCGAATTTGACCTTGCCTGGATCGTATCATTCCCTCTCTCTTCAAGATGATTCATCCTCGAATCACCAACAGGTTGAATGGACAATTCCTTAGCCCCTTTTTGAAGCCTTTAGAGTTCTTTTCATGCCAACAATCGTCGCCAACAACTTTGGATGAAAGTTGCAGCCGTTCTATTTTGTATATCATCATTGCAGCCTTTTTTCTCCTCTCTTTCTAAAGCTTGCTGGGCATTGATTGCTTTCGTGAACACATCAAGTTCTTGCTTCATCTCCTAAAAATACGGGATAGACTCTTGGATTCTTTTTTAGATCACTAATCTCTTTATTTCTCTCCCTTTAATACCACCTCTCCTTTTGAATCTGCCTTTTCTTTTGCCATAGCACCTCATCCAAATACATGAAATCCCTTTGGTTTCTAGGCTGCCGAAAACCTTCCCGATAGCCTATGGTCTCATTCTTAAAACCACCATCACCAATATCATCAATGTCCTTCTCAAAATCCTCATAATCAGCCCACCTTGGCCTTTCGGCCCCAGTGCCATTGTTTGATTTTGGTTTAGCCCCAACCTTTCTCGCGTATTGGGTACATGTTCCAGCCACGTTTCCATGTTTTACCACCTTCTTAAGTCTGTCACACACGTTCCCTATCATGAAATTCATGCTTTCCATCATCTTTGTCATGGCTTGCATTTGGAATTGAAGTTCTAAATCGGGAGGGGGGTGGTGTATGTTTTGATCTGACATGACAGTACCTGCAAAAATTAGTTAGTGGGAAAAAAAATCCTCACATCGCTCGTGCTTCGCTCAAACACTCAATATCCTTACAATCTCACACCTCTTGCTCCTCTTGCGGAACTCAAACCAACACCAAATAGAACTAACTTAGCAGTGCAATCCAAATTTGTATATACGACTCAAGAAACAATAAAAACCAGAAAACAAGCAAAAATAAAACTGCGATGATAGTCTCGCGAGTAGCAAGCAAATCTATCCGAAATAAGAACGAAATTGAAGACTCGAATAAAAACAGAAATGAAATATGCAAAGAAATGATGAAACAGCACCCAAATATGTTGAATATGTTGAAAATATACTGTAAGAAATGAAAACAACAGAAAGAAAGCGAATTTCAAAAGTTGATGCAAAAGTGGGTGCCGTCAAATTAGGATGAAAGAGGGTGATGAGTGGAAAACTGCATTTAAGACTAAGCATGGTTAGTCATGCCGTTTGGACTTACAAATGCGCCTAGCACGTTTATGTGTTTAATGAATCATGTATTGCGTGCGTTTATAGGTAAGTTTGTTGTTGTGTATTTTGATGACATTTTGATCTATAACAAGAACTTAAATGAGCATCTTGATCATTTGCGTAATGTACTTAGTGTGTTGCGTAGTGAGCAATTGTATGCTAATCTTAAGAAGTGTACCTTTTGCATGGAAAAAATTATGTTTATTGGCTATGTCGTGACTGCGCAGGGTATCGAGATGGACAAGGAGAAACTTAAGGCCATCCGGGATTGGCTTACACCAAAATCGGTAAGTGAGGTAAGGAGTTTTCATGGACTTGCTAGTTTTTATAGAAGGTTTGTGAAGGATTTTAGTACTATTGCTGCACCTTTAACTGAAATTGTGAAAAAGTCTGTTGGATTCAAATGAAATGATGAACAGGATAAGGCTTTTAATTTGTTGAAAGATAAACTTTGTTCGACGCTTGTTTTAGCTTTGCCAGACTTTAGGAGAGCTTTTGAAGTTGAACGTGATGTGTCAGGTATTGGTATAAGAGCTATGTTAATGTAGGATAGGAGACCCATTGCGTATTTCTGCGAAAAACTTAATGGGGCAGCCTTGAATTACCCTACATATGACAAGGAGCTCTATACCTTGGTAAGAACTCTAGAGACGTGGCAACATTACGTGTGGCCCAAGGAGTTTGTGATACATTCTGATCATGAATCATTGAAGCACTTGAAAGGGCAAGGTAAGTTGAGTAGGAGACATGTCAAATGGGTTGAATTTATTGAAACCTTTCCGTAAAAGAAAACATTGTGGCTGATGCACTTTCACGCAGGTATGTTCTTTTGTCTACTTTGGATGCTAGATTTCTAGGATTTGAACACATAAAAGAATTGTACAAGGATGATAGTGATTTTGCTAATGTTTACAATGCTTGCAAAACTTCGGCTTTTGGGAAGTTTTATAGACTTGATGAAATATTTGTTTAAAGAGAGTAATTTGTGTGTTCCATTAAGTTCTATGTGTGAATTGCTTGTACGTGAAGCACATGGGGGCGGGTTGATGGGGCATTTTGGTGTTGTTAAGACTTTGGATGTGTTGCATGAGCATTTTTATTGGCCTAAAATGAAAAAAGATGTGCAACGCATATGTGATAAATGCATAACTTGTAGGAAAAGCAAAGTCTAGGACTCAACCACATGGCTTGTATACGTCTTTGCCTGTACCAAAAGAACCATGGGTAGACATTTCGATGGACTTTGTCTTAGGTCAAAACGGGGTAGGGATTCCATCTTTGTAGTTATTGATAGGTTTTCAAAGATGGCACACTTTATTCCATGTCATAAAATTGATGATGCAACTAATATTGCTGATTTCTTCTTTAGGGAGATAATACTAAGAGCATTGTTTCTGATAGAGATGTTATGTTCCTTAGCTATTTTTGAAAGGTGTTATAGGGCAAATTGGGTACTAAACTGTTGTTTTCAACTACTTGTCACCCCCAAACAGATGGACACACTGAAGTAGTTAATAGGACCTTAACACAACTTTTGCATGTTGTCATTCAAAAGAACTTAAAGAATAGGGAAGATTGTTTGCCATTTATAGAGTTTGCATATAATCGTAGTGTGCACTCTACTACTAAATTTTCACCATTTGAAATTGTGTATGGATTTAACCCTTTAACTCCAATGGATTTGATGAGTTTGGATGGTAATTGTAAAACACAAGTGGTGAAACTACTTCATGAGAGTGTGCGGCAACGGATTGAAAAGAGGAATCGTGTATATGCGACCAAAGCCAACAAAGGGCGCAAACATGTTGTCTTTCAGCCCGGCGATTGGGTTTGGGTGCATATGCGTAAGGAGAGATTTCGGGCCATTTTAGATACTTTAGAGGATCAATTACAATGCTTATAAAGTTGATTTTCTAGGTGAGTATGGTGTTAGTGTTACCTTTAATGTTTCTGATCTTACTCTATTTGATGTAGGTGATGATTCGAGGTCGAATCCTTTGTAAGAGAGAGGGGATGATGATACGATCCAGGCAAGGTCAAATTTGGATTTTGATGTAAAATGTGCAACTATCCAGTTTTACAGCAACAATCATAATTCCCAATCCGACCGTTGGATCGGGCTGCAAGTTTACATGTAGTCCCCTGACATGGTTTCCTACCTTAGGTTCAAATTTCAGATCAATCGGAGTTTCGGAAGGCATCTCAATACGAGTCAATAGAGGCTGTACGAATTTTGTTATTTACTTCCTTTTGACTTGTGGACTTCCTATTTGGCTAGGATTATTTTCCTAAAAGGATGTGACAGCTTATTTTGGGAATCTCCTAATTCTCCAAAGATTTTTAATGGGCTGCAACATAGTTTTCATGTGGCAAGGATTCATAAATCTTTCAGAATCCTTTTCTTACAAGGATTCCTTATTCATCCTAGCTACAAAAAAGGAAAGAAGATTTCAGAATTAATTCTACCTTCAAATTTGATTCTCCTAGCTTATATGGGACTTCTAAAGGGCAACAAATCTGATCCTATTATATTTAGGATATTAAATTCAGATTTATTATTGTTATTATTATTTTCTTATTAGTTTAGGGTTTATTTATATTATTTGGGTTTAATTGTAAGTGGGCATCATATAAGTCCATATAAGGGGTCAATTAGGGTTTATTTTTAGTTTGGAGTCACTACTATAAATAAGGGCATAACTAGACATGTAAGGCTAGACAATTCAGATTAATAAAAAAATTTATTTGCCGCACTTTGTGTGTGTGTGTGTTGGTGAGATAATCTCCCTTCCATGATTCTCTAAAGAACTAAAAAACGACTTATCGAATAACAACTATCTTCATGGCGTCATCCTTATACTTCTCGTTCACGAATCAATATTCGTTGGGTGGGGGTCTCCGTTTCTAATAGAACTGGAGCCTAGGTACAATTTATCTTTGTGTCACACTGCTATCAAACCTGATTTACTTGGCTTTCCAAGAATAACATGTTGTCTTCGTGTGTGGGTTGCGTGACCATGTGATCACGAGGTTCACATCAGATGATGCGGATCAGCCCAACACCAAGCGTAATCATACTAACACCCCATTGGAGGTGCCAATTGGGCCAATCACAAGAGTTAGGGCAAAGAAGCTTAAAGAAGCATTGAATGAGCTTGTTCAGAACATATGGAGAAAAATGGACCTGAGGGGCTTGGGACATTTAAGGAGCATGAAGGACAACCTTTAATTCATCTAGTACAGGTCCAAGAAGAGCCCAATTCATGTGGGACATTTAAGTCAAAAGGAAGTAAATAACAAAATTCATACAACCTCTGTTGACCCGTATTGAGATGCCTTCCCGAACTTCAATAGACCTGAAATTTAGCCCAAGGTAGGACAACATGTCAGGAGACTCCACGTACAATTTTAGCTCGATTCAACGGTCGGATTGAGAACTATGACTGTTGCCGTAAAACTAGATAGTTGCACATTTTACATCAAAATCCGAATTTCACCTTTCTTAGATCGTATCAACAACCCAAGGCTTATTTCGGCTTAATTAATACTTGGTTTTCAGCTATGATCTATGGCTTGTTTGGATCAAGTTATGGGCTTTTCTGTTTAAGGTTTTTGGATCAGTTTTGTATGTGGTTCAGTTCAGCCCATAAGGATAGATCCATTAGGGTTAATTTTTTTCAGAATTATTTAAACACATGTAACCTAAATTTCAGCAGTCATTGATGAAATTACTTCTGAAATTTTCAGTTTTAACGTGTGAGAGTGATTCTTGCATTCTTCAGTTCTTGAACGAAGTGAATCTAACTTATTGAAGATCAACTAGCTTTGTGGCATTATTCTACTCATTTCAGTAGTATTGGTGTCTTGGGGCTGGTTTCCATTGTGTCCCACTCCTATCATACCTATTTCAACTTTCTAGGATCAGATCTCAATCTTGATTGTAGGTTGCGTGACCACGTGATCACGAGGTTCGCATCAGATGGTATCAGAGTTAAGCTCTGAAACAAGGTCATATCCTTCTGTTATTTTTGTTATTTTGCCGCAGAAACACAACTCTTGGTGAACCATAAGCAAACCACCTCAGAATCAATTGAAACTTCATATTTAGTCTATTAGGGGTGAGATCGCATTATATATCAAATGTGGGCTTATTCCCATATCTTTTGCTTCAGGTTTTAATTTGAGGTTCAATTTTACAGCAAAACACAACTTTTAGTGAACTATAAGCAAATAACCTCAGAATCATTTGCAACTTCATATTCTGTCTATTGGTGGTGATGTGAACCTCGTGATCATGTGGTCATGCAACCCACACACAAAGACATCAATTCCTGAAAAGCCAAGTAAATCAGGTTTGATAGGAGTGTGACACAAAGATAACTTGCACCTAGGCACCAGCACTGTTGGAAACGAAAAACCCCCACTGATGATGACTAGCCCAGAAAACCAGCAAGGACCCCTTACATATTCCAAATGCTCCAATGACTTAGTCCAAGACAATGGCATTGAAAGAGGCATCGCTTGGGAATCAAGATCCTTCTTTATCTCTTTCATCATCCCCTCTGAAACAATCATGAAATGGCGAGTAGGAAGGCGGAGCTCAAACTTTTCCTATGCATGCTTAAAAAGAAGTGTACCCAAGTTCCTGTTTTTCATTTACCAATCATCTAATCTATGGTGGATAAGACAGCCAGCATGACGAATCCATTGATTTAATGTAGGCATTGCTCTTGACGTTGTCCTCTCCCCTTATGCCCGGTTGATCGACGAGTCCACTAGCATCTGGAGCAGTATATGTAACTGAAAGGTATGCCACTAGACCAGGTGCTCGTTAGAAAGGCTACGAGCCTTTTCCAAGTATGAATATTGTTCGTTTTCCTTTTCATGGTCCAATGTATTGCCTCTGACTGCTCCAGAGTGTCAACAAGTGTTAATGTCATTTTTGTCAAGGATTTTGCAAACTCAATCGATGTTTTTTTTGTTTGACAATCTTTCTTGTTCAGGAATCAACTCTCATATTTTAAAGATCATGTCTATTCAAAGTCTAATTGTTGAAATGAAATCAGAGAGATGTCAGTTTTTGAAAGTATTTTTGAAATTCAAGCTTCTTTGGTCAAAGACTCAACACATGTCATTCAATACATGTAGTCCTTTGATTATCTTGTATTTTGAAAACAGAAATTGACCCGTTGAAAGATTAAAATGGCTTTTTCCATGGTTCTTTGTGTCAATTTTAATCTCTGATCTTGGGTATATCTTTTGATGGTCTGTGATGAGGTGATCTTTTTGTGAATTTTAAAACCAAGATGCTAAAGTCAAAACTCAGGCTTTATCAAGAAATGTTGTTTCTTTTTTTATCACTTATTTTATCAGCATGCATAATAACAAGTAGCTTAATCCATGAAGCCACGACCCTTATGGAAACGCTCTTCAAGCTTTGAGAGCGTCATTTATCAGTTCAAATTGCTTACTTGATCAAAAAAGGCTTTTAAAAGCATGTAATGTAGGATATGGTTTATGGCTATGAAAGAAAGGAATTTTACAGGCTCAAAAGGTATTTGAGGGTTTCAGAGATCTAGGATCAACGTCAACTATTCATCATTTCTCTTTCTCTTATTGTCTTTGTAGAGAAACTGACATATAACCTTATTAACCTCAAATATCAGAATTCTCTTAACATAGGTCATAATGCAAATCTAACTTTTTCTTTGATGAATAACCAATCTCAATCATCTGATCAGGGGCTTTAACATGGTTGCCAAAAGTCATGTTTGGAGCTTAGTATTTTTTTTTTTACAGCTTTCACATAGCCTTCCTCAAAGTTTTCTAATAAGCCCCCTAGTCTATGTCTTCTTTCTTTTAGCTTTCCCTTAAATGTTGGGCTTTTGTTCTTTGCCTTCTTTTTACCATTGATTCCATTTTTGTCTTCTTCCTTTTCTAATAAAAAATCTCTTATTTGCCCCCTAGTGTGGGGTGTGATCCTGGTTAGGGTTTCTTTTAAAAAGAATATTTTATTAAGCTCAAAATGGGATTGCAAATGATATATGTCCAGCATTGTGAAAGGATAAAACAAAGATGGTCTTTTCTCATTTCAAGCAAGGTTGGTGTGAACCGATAAATTTTGACATCGTCCAGTGTAATGATGTGGACTTTGTAAAAATCATGATTCACGAGTCCATAACTACTGAATACACTACGTGTCATTATGCATACTGCTAAAACTTAGCTGTGTGGTTCAATCTTGTGTGTGAGCTCTAAATTTGTTCGGTCACCTCTTACCATCAAGTCTTTTTTGGAATCAAAACACTTTTAATCATTCAAGATTGATTAGCCTTAATTTTGCATGTTGGAGTTCAATCAAAATATTTCACCAAAATAAACTTTGAAAGAAACATCTTTTTATTTTAAGACAATAATAAGACTAAGAACAAAACATAATCCATTGAAAGGTGAGATGTGATCCCAAAACCAAAATGATGGACAACACAATTGACAACTTGACATTTCTAAACAACTTCTTCATCAGTCATCCATGTCTTGTTATTGGTGATGGCATGTTGATAATATGACTATTGGTATCAATCTTCACAAAATCTGCTCGTCTCTTGCTCACCAATCTTTTTGACTTAATCTTCGAAGTTCTTGCAATTCTTCAACTTCTCCTCTTGATTATTCCGTCTAGACGATCATGCCTTGGGGAAATGATCTAACTATGATTTTTTCTTGGTGGAAAAGGTGAGATGGAATGGGAAGCACCCATGGAGAAGACCCTTTCCTAATCATAGCATTTTGATTAGTACTTAAAAGTGATTTTTTATCAAGGTTTTTTATATCATCATATTGCACTTAAATATCATTAAATTCCCTAACTTAAGCATGTTTTATAATAGCAAGTACGATAATATAAGATATCTTTAATTTATGGTAAATGCTCATTTCAAATGCAGGCATGTTTCACAATTAAAGGATTGATTGATTTGTTTAAATATTGAAATTGAGAAGACAAAGAGAGGGTTAAGCTTAAAGAAGAGATGCTGGTTCAATTCAAACTGGAACACCATTCGGTTATTGGATCATAACTGGAGCTGTAGAACTTGGATTTAGGTCTGGTTTATTACATTAATTATGTTCTTTTGTTAAAGGTAACAACTAAGGGAAAGGGATAAGATATAATTCGTAATATATATATATATATATATATATATATATATATATTGATGATAATAAAAATGTAGATAAGTTTGGTTTCGTAGCCTCCCTAACCTAAGCAATTAAGCTTGAAGAGGTGTTTTAACACCTAATACCCTAAAGTCAACTGACTCAGGAGCTATTGGCCTAGTGCTTGTTACATGGGTTAAGGAGAAAAGCTTAAGGGAATCAAACATTGCACTATCTATGTATTAGTATCTGCAACCCGAGTTACTAAGCTCATAGGGGTATCTCAACACCTAATGCCCTAAGACCAACTGGTCTGGGACTCATTAGCCTAAAGCTCGTTACATGGGTTAAAGATGCATTGTGTTTTAAGTTATATATATAAAAAAAAAGAAAAAAAAAATAATAATCCCAACCCAATGAAGTTAACCTTAGAAAAACATTAGAACAAAATTGTATTTGCATCCAAACAAAGCCCAATAACTATGTGTTGATATATTGAGCACAAAATGAAGGTTTATTAATATCTTGTTTAAGAAGTATGAAGCAGATACAATGAGAGTTTGTTTATTTGGATAGATTAATGGAAGTTGAATGATAAATGCGTTGCTTTTTGGATTTTGTACATTGTTTTTCTACTTTAACGCTTTAATTACTAGGGACCAGTAATAAGATGGTTGGGGAGGTGATTAATACTTAAAAGTGTATTTTTATCAAGGTTTTATATTATCATGTTGCACTTAAAGTATTATTAAATTCCCTAACTTAAGCATGTTTTATAATAGCAAGTACGATAATATAAGATATCTTTAATTTATGGTAAATGCTCATTTCAAATGCAGGCATGTTTTACAATTCAAAGGATTGATTGATTTGTTTAACTGTTAAAATTGAAAAGACAAAGAGAGGGCTAAACTTAAAGAAGAGATGCTGGTTCAATTCAAACTGTAACACAATTCGGTTATTGGATCATAACTGGAGCTGTAGAACTTGGATTTAGGTCTGGTTTATGGTAAACCTTTCATGAAGATTCCAAGATTCAAAAGAGTGGTTTTCAAGTTCAAATTGTAGCAACAAAAGAGAAGTCGGAATCTGTCCTGCAGCCCAGATACTGTTCAGTGTTCAGCCCATATCTCGAGTTCTAGAAGTCCAAATGAGCTCATTCTTGTTTTGTTGGAAAGCTGAGACAAATGCCCAGAACTTTCATGAAGACTATCTGTTTAAATTCTGACATTAGCAATGATGTTTTGTTCAGACAAGAAGATAATGGTTGTCACCAAGTCAAGAGGTGGCCACCCACTCAATAATTAGTCATCAAATCAATAGTTTCGAATTTTAGCCTATAAAAGGAGGCATTTTCCTTACATTTAGACATCTTGGTGTTCAAATCAAGATCACTCTATTTCTTTGTATTTTGTAATGTTCAAGTTTTATTTTATGTTATGTTAATCTCTTGTTTATGTTTTGCATTTTCTTTACTATACTTAATTAACTTATATCATGTTTATGTTCTTATATTGTTTATTTATGTTTTTCTTCTTCATGATGCTTAGCTAAGTTAATTTTTTCAAGGTGAAAAGGGTACACTAATGATATAAGAGTAAGTATAATATAAACTCAACATGGACTTTAATGTTTGATACTAACATGTTTTGTATTTGTTATCTTACTCACTCTTAATACCTTGCTTGTTAAATGGTTAATCTAGATTTGTTGTTGTACAACCCTTAGTACAACAAATACTTGGCATTTTCATAGCCTACTGTATGGTATAACCGACACTTGTGCTATGAAAGAAACTTGATTTGTTGTTAACATAAGTTATTACCATGAATACCTGACCACATTTACAAGTATTGACATTACTCAAATAAAATAATTAATATAATCATGTTAATAATTTATAATCCGATTGGAACCTCCTTTGTGTGTGGTTTCCAGTTGAGTAATAAAAAGAGTTTATATTATACTTATTTGAAATACTATTAGTGCATCCTCTAACCTTGACAAATGTTTTATCTTTGTTTATTCCTTACATCAATATCTCATCTCAAAAGTTCTCTTCAACTCCTTTCCATTTATTATTTCTAATTTTATATAGTTGACCTCCCTGTGGTTCGATCCCGGTCTTGCCGGAGTATTTATTACTTTGACACTTCTGCACTTGGGATAAGACATCAATCTTTTGATCGTGTCACATGTCAATGTGCCCAGTCTTAAAGTTGAAGAATATCATATCATGAAAGTATTCTCCCATCAGTACAATATCAGCATTGCAGAAGGCCAAGGGGCTTACGTGGGGTTTTTTCCTTATTAAAACCCCTATGTTTATCGAATGCCTCTTGCTCCATCGTTTTCTATCATGACCCTCCATGATCCATACTTCCATGAAATTGCTCTCCCTATCGATGCAGGTCATGGCGAGCTTTCCTTCGTATTCAGTAAGTCTAATATCTTTGTTATCATTGCCCTCAAAGGCTGGTAGGGAAGTGAGAACAAACAATGACTTCTCCCTTTTTACATCAAATGCAAAGATGTTTCCCTTACAAGTGAGCTAATGAAGCATTTACGGATATTTTTGTCATGCGATGAAGGGACTCTTCATGAGGCAACTTCACTTCATCCAACAGCTTCCCTTTCCAAGTTGCTGATTCAAACAACTCGACTCTAAGGCTTTTGACCTTTCAATGATTTAGGCCAGATTCTATAGTATCATATCATGTCTTTGGATTCGGGATCTTTTGCCATTGTTGGATAGAAGGGATACACACATAATGATTTATTATGTGCACGACAAAGTAGAACTCCTTCATTTATTGATGACACAATCCCACGTGTTCTGGAAAAAATCAAGGGGTATTTGCGTATGGGTCTTCACAGCGTTAGTTGAAACAAAGGAAATTTGATATTTGTTCCTGATCATGCTTTGGATAAGGAAACCAGAGACAATGTTGGTTCTTTGACTGTGTAGCTTTGTGAAAAGGGATTCGTAGGTCAACTTGTTATACTCCTTAGAAAGAAGCCTACATTTCCACACAATCTCCATTGATGAGCATGTCAACACTTCATAGATGGCATCTTGGCACGGTCACTAGCTGAATCCATTTGAAACAGAGAATCTTATTACCACAAGTTGTGTCTCTGGATTGGAGGCTTGAGCGAATTTTCCTTGCCATCGTCAGATGTTGGCAACTCTTAACTTGGGAGAGGAGAACAGAATTGGGGGACCTTTATTTCAAACTGTGAACATGCATGTTTAAACATATGAGGATGTTTTATATGATGAGCTTGCCCTTCAAGGGTTGACACATGGTCGTTACCCTTGCATGATAATACAATAATTTTGATTCTTGCTCTACAGCAGAAATTTCCTGAGTAACGACCATTGTGTCAACCACAAGTCTTGAGGTCAAGATGCTTCAGGAAGGGTTTACTCTGATGCAAAACAAAAGGGTCTCATATCTGTCCAGTGACGATCTTCGTAAAGATAATGTGGGGGGCGTTGCAAGGAACAGTTAAGGCATGTGTACCCCTATTACCAAGCAGACACTCATATATGAGTTGGGTGTTTTACGCATCTGAACCCTGACCAATAGTCATAGGGCAGATCGCTAAACCCCCCTTAACTTAGAAAAGTGTGTGTGCTTTCCAAAAATTAAAGTATATAATGCATGAGGCAGTTCTTACAATGCATGAACATATATATGTACAGAAATTAAAGCATGTAAGAAAATAAATAAAATAAGCTTATTAACAAAAAACACGCAAACCAAACAAAACACAATTATCAGACAAAAACAAAGTTTAGTCCACAAGGTCCCTAGTGGAGTTGTCATTATGTCGCACCTGTGAGGAATTCATGTCTTTTATCAGTTAAATGGAATGGGAGTCGCCACCTAGTATTTTGGTCACTAGGAACCCTAACTAGTCTCAGATATCAGGTACGGGGACTAGTTGTGTAAAGGGAAAGTATTAGCACCCCAAATACGCCCTACCTAAGGTAAGCTGAATTATTTGATTGTCTAATAAAATCTAAGGTCTTGTCGTGTTTTCTAGTTGTTGGTCTGTCTATGGTTTAAGAAAAGTTCTATTTGGTAAGGAGATCCTTATCTTATCGGGTAAATCTAACCGTTCTAACATCAACAAAAGAATTTAATATCTGAAATATATCTTACGTATAAGGTCGTAACCCCATATACTAAAAGAAAACAAAATATTTTTTTTGGAATTTTTGAAATATTGGCCTAGTTCTCGTGACTTTAATAAATTGGTTATTAAAGCCCAAATGCAAGCTAATACAAATTTTTGAATCTTTGTTGTACGAAAATATGATATGATATTTTTTTTGAGATATTTGGCCGTATGCTTGAACACAAAAACATTTTTTATTTTATTTTCTTTTTAAAAACATTTTCAATGTTTTGACGAAAACTTGGTATTTTAATACCGAATTTGTATCTTTACGGTATAAAAATACAAACCAATACTAAGCAAAATTCAGTAGGAAAATCACAGATTTTCTTGAAATAAATTTTGAAGAAAATTTTCTTTTTCTTTTTTTTTTAATGGGCCAAAGTGTGCCGGGTTTGGCCCAAAAAAATCCAAACCATCACATATTGGGCTGGACGCAGCCCAATAAAACACAAATCATCACATATTGGGTTGGACTCAGCCAGCCACCTAGACTGGGCT
>Ga0307515_10013147_pt1 | contig 15494 bp, 3 predicted proteins | sample 17_EM_MG_FD_194513 | JGI IMG/M metagenome (GOLD analysis project Ga0307515, IMG submission 194513) | Populus trichocarpa ectomycorrhiza microbial communities from riparian zone in the Pacific Northwest, United States - 17_EM | ecosystem: Host-associated > Plants > Roots > Unclassified | place... | reverse complement strand
AAAGCGAAGTCACGCCTCCTCTGAACAGCAACATCAATATCTATCACAATCAGCCTTTCGGCTTTTCGCTTTCCCACCCTCCACCCTATAGATAGTTTTGCAGCCTTTTAGGCTTGCGGTAGGCCTAAGGGGGGCAATAAGTATGTAATTATCTACCACTGCTTGAGCAGTAGGGAACCTACTATGCAATACAGCAGGCTGGGCGAGATTACCCTCTCCTTAGGCCTACACCCCCCAATACAATACAAATATATTATTTGGAATATATCTCTGCGAGCGTATGCATAGATTACTTTAATACTATTAAAGGTCTAGGGAAAGGAACCTTAGTATATACTAGACGCTTAAAGAAAGCTAGGTTACTAGTAGATAAGGAGACGTCCTATAAGAAGCTACTACCTATATGCTTAGCGTGCGAGAAACGAGGATATTCCCTATAGGACTGTTGGTATTTATTTAAAGATAAAAAACCTAAAGGAGTTATAATCGGAGATACTCGCATTAAAATGGTGCTAAAGAAGGTAGAAAAGAATAAGGATCTCGCTGACTAAGTTATAAAGATTAGACTTAAAGAATAGGAAGATAAGGCTTAATAATAATAGGATGAGAGTTAGGAAGTTAAGATTAAGGGAGAAGCTAATGCAATATTTCTAGAATTGTATTATATAGATCAAATCTATCTATTAAAGCTATCGACTATTCTTAACTTAGGAACCACTCTCTATATCTTTAATAACCTCTCTTATTTCTATAACTTTAGGAAAGCTTTAAGACTTAAATATGTTATCGCCGGCAGCTTAGAAGTGCCTATACTAGGCTACGGCGATGTTATTATCTAAGTTACAAAACTAGATAAGAGTAAGGGAATCCTATATCTTAAGGACGTTGCTTTTTATACGGACTTTAATATAAATCTAGTGTCGTTCTATCTACTTTAAAAATAAGGGTACTACTAAGATAATAAAGGAGAGAACAATCTTCTAGTTTAAAAGGATAACTTAGTCCTATATTAAATGGAAGAACGTTATAGATAATAAACTATTAAATACGTCTAATTAGGAAGTCTATTAGCGTTTAATATAAGCCGACTACTACGCCAAAGGAAGCGTAGAGTATCGTTAAGAGACGCTCGTCTAAATTTAAAAGGAGATATATATTTATAGTATTTACGTCTAGGTTATCTAGGACCTATAAGCCTTTATTATTTAGGTCTTAACGCCTTAGAAATTAAGCTTTAAGGCCTAAAGACAATAGAATGTTAATATTGCAGTCTCGCTAAAATTAAGCGTTAGGTTTCACGAAGGTTTTTAAAACAAAAAATTAATAAACCCTATCTTAACCTCTATATTGACTAGACTGACCTTAAAGAAGCGCATACCGGATTTGTATAAGTTATGCTTATCCACAATACTTTCTTAGGAAGATCCTTCCTGTATTTTATAATGATGTATAGTAAGGAGAAGGAGATACTATAAGTGCTTAAAGATTTTATCTAGTGGATTTATCTAAGGTATAACCTTAAGGTTAATACTATTAGATTAGACAACGAGCTAGGGAAAAGGAGAACCCTTAAATGGCTACGGACTTAAGGGATTATATTTAAGCCTTTGGCGCTATATACCTAAGCTTAAAATAGTACCGCCGAATGCTTAGGGGGTATAATTATTAAGAGAGCATAAGTAATAAGAATTACTGCTAATCTACTACACAATTTATAGAACGAGATAGTTAACTATATAGTCTACCTTTGAGATCGAACGCTATGGGAAAGCAATGGATGGAAATCGCTATATAAGAGGTTCTATACCTTCCTAGCTAATAAAAGACTAAGAAAACCATAACTGGTGCACCTAAAAGCCTACGGCTATAGGGTGTACGCGATAACGTCGGACGCCTAGCTAAAGAAGAAAAGGCTAAGTAAGCTAAATCCGCGAGCCTATATTGGCTATCTCGTCGGCTATAACTCTACTAATATCTATAGGATCTGGATCCTATATAAGGGTATTATTATCTCTACTAGGGACGTTATCTTTAATAAAAAGACGTTCTTTAACGGCAAGTGAATGGATATCTTAAAGGACTTATATGCTAAATTAGACACGCTAATTAAGGAGATTTAACTTCCTAATAACTAGATTAAGAATAAGGTCCTTTTAGAAGACGATAAAGAATTATTTAAACCGTCAATTTAAGAGGAAGATAACAACGTTGATAAGCCAGTTTAAACCTTTAATAAGTTAGCAGACCTTAAGCTTGCAAGAGCTCTTAAAGATATATATTATACGCTACCTTTAATAAAAGAAGACGAAGAATCTCTATATGCCTTTTACGTTAAGTATCCTATAAGGTTAGATGTATAAGGTACTAATTAAGACGTCGCTTATTAAGTAGGAGATGCGTTTAATACTTAGGGGGTGTCTAATGACTTAGTTAAAGACTTGTTTAAGGAAGCCAGTAATAATAGGTTTAAAGACTTTATTACTAAAAGGATTACATTAGCCTATTACGGCGCCTTCTTAGTAGGAAGGAAGTTTAACCTTAATAGTTGACTTAATAATAGTAAGCTAAAATCAGGCAGAATACGCGATGTTAGATTATATAGGAAGAACCTACCTCCGCTACCCTAGTTAATCTAGGACCTTAATATGCATTCTCTTTAAGATTAGTTCCAAGAGGCTTAATAAGCCTATCTCTAATTTTATTATTAAATGAGGTCGTTTTAAGAAATAGATAAGAAGCACGTAAAGGGATAGCAGGTCCTTAGCTTAATATAGGTATTTATCTATAAGACGGATAAGCACAGATTTCTCTAGAAATGCAAGGCATGCTTAGTAGTCTACGGAAATTAATAGGCCCCAGAAGACCTACCTACGAGAGCCACTATATTAGCTAGTACGACCTTCCGAACCCTTATGGCGATTACTATAAAATTCGACCTAGAGACGATACAGATAGATACAGTCAATGCGTTTATCTATTGCGATCTCGATAAGGTCGTTTATATAAAGCTACCGCTAGGGTTTAATAAAGGAAAGACAGATAAAGTACTGCGCTTAAAAAAGCCCTATATAGACTACGATGATCATTACTATTATAGCAGAAGAATCTTATAAGCTTATTAAACGAATTAGGTTTTAAAGAAGTACCCTAGGAGCCATATATTATACTAAAAGGTAGAATAGTTATCTTCCTCTATATTGATAATATTGTCTTCTGCTACTAAAAGATAGATAAGAAGAAAGCTTAAGAAGCAATTAAGGAGCTAAGCAAGGAATACTAGATGAGTACCCTTAGTGAGCTAAAATGGTTCCTAGGAATCTACGTACTACGTAATCGTAGCTAGAGGCTCCTATAGCTATTCTAGGAAGCCTATATTAAGAAGATAGCTAACTAGTATAAGATAGATCTTAGAGGGCGTCTTTCAGACACTCCTATGGCAGAATTAGAACTCCTCCCTATTAATTACCATATAATCCGTCCTATATCCCTACTAGCTTCTACAATACTATATTAGAGAAAACTAGGTTTAGTACTCTATACAGCCACTATAACGCGTTTAGATATTACCTTTGCAGTATTATAGCTAGTAAGGTTTAATTAGGACCTAAGCTAAGAGCACTATTAAGCGGTAGATAGAGTTATCTAGTACCTATATGGCACGAGGAGCAGAGCAATCTACTATAGAGGAGATAAGGAAGGAATAAACGGTAGAGGGAGAGATAAAGGAATACGCGACTAAGAACAAGACGACGGAGATGGTAGAAGTAAAGTGCAATTATTTATCTGTATTAGCGACGCATTATTTACGGATAACTCCATTGATAGAAAGAGCTTATAAGGATATATTATAAAGCTATTTAGGGGGCCGATTGCCTAGAGAGTAAATAAGCAGGGTATGGTTATAACGTCGAGCATAGAAGCCGAACTGTTAGCCCTATTACAGATAGTAAAGGAAGCTATCTTTATTAGTAGGCTGTTTAAAGTAATAACGTTACAACTGAACGAGCCCTTAATTATTAACTGCGATAATACCTAGACGCTCTAACTAATTATAGAAGATACGGTAAAGCTAATTACGAAGCTCTAATACGTTAACATCTATTAATACTAGCTATATTAGGAATACGTAAAGAGACGAGTATAATTTTAATAGACAGCGATAAAGGAGATAATCGCCGATAGACTTACGAAGGCCCTGCCTAAGCAGAGGTTTTAAAGCTTCGTCAATATGATCGGGATAGTAGATATTAAGGAGCGGCTAAATAAGGAGAAGCAACTGGAGGACCTAAGGGAGAATATTAGAGCGAGACGGAAGGATTTAGATAAGATTATGGTTTAATTAACGTATTGACGGACACGAGAAGGTGGTTAGCTTTGACCTTAAAGAGCTTAAAGCTAAGGGTGTGTGTTAGATAATCCGTATTCTCGGTAGCGTAGGACGTGCACGAGTTACGTATATGGGTTACGTATATTATAAATATCTTCGTCTAAGCCTAGGGGCCCTAGGTTAAGGATTAATTAATTAACCTATTTTATTAATAAATAGCTCTATATAAACTATCTAACAATAACCCCTTCTATAAGATACGGTCGGCCTATTATAAGAAAACTCTTATAGGTAACGCGAAACGGAGACTAGTAGTATATAGGGTGTTGCGCCCCTATACTACTACTAGCCCCTATAGGGTATAGTGCATAGTAGCTATTGCTGGCTCTAGGGACCTTACCCCTTAGCTAGGCTTTAACCCCTAGTGCACCTAATAGGTAGATAGGATTGTATCCTAGCCGGAGAAACTATTATATAGCTTAAGAGAACGGATGCACGTGTCGGTATATTAATAGACAGAACTGTTCGCTTAGTAGGATGGTATACTAGTAAGATATGCTTAAGGAGCAAATAGAAGTTACTTAGGCGGAAGAGGCTTTAGCTAGACCTTAACTGTAAAAGGTATACCTAATTATATTATAGGATGCAACTACGACGCCCTTTATAGAAGAATAACGCGAGTAGGCTTTAAAGCCCTAGAGCAACGCTAGTTAGCCCTAAAATAATAATAGGTAAAAACTTAATTTAAATAAGTAGAACTAAGAGTTACGCGTTTATTATAACTGCGGTAAAAAGGGCTATATAAAGCGCTTTTACTAGTAAAAGAAATAAGAGTTAGATTAATTAGGAGAAGAGAGAGCCTAGTAAATCTTTACTCCCTTATACTAGGCTAGTAAGAGAAGGAGGAAGTAAGCTACCGCATAGTTATTCCTATCTTTATTTAAGTTAATAACAAATAGGTAATATAAGACTACTTTATAAATAGCGGCGCGACTATAGGGTTTATTTCTTAATTACTAGTAAAAGAATTAGATTTGGACCTTAGCGGCTTATAGGTGCGCACTATTTAAAGTATTAAAGGCTACCGGATTTTATACTATAGGAAATAGGCTTTTTCGGTGGCCAGCTAGGACCGTAATGGTCTATAGGACACGCAGGAGATACGCTTCTATGCCGTAGAAATTAAGGGGTATAACTTTATTTTAGGATACCTATAGCTTCGCCAAGTTAATCTAAACATTAATTAGCCTTTAGCCTTATATTAATATTAGAAGTCTTAACCACACATTATAGTTAAAAATTAAAAGACTTTCTTAAACTATATATAAGAAGAAGGGTAAGTATATACTATATATGCCACTCTTAATACGAAGAACAGAGACACGGGATATTTATTTTTAGATATCCGGCTATATATAGTTAAGGAACTAAAGATTCTATAGGAATATATAGACTTAGAGAATGTTTTTAATAAAGAGGCTATATAAACCTTACCTAATTCTATATTAGTTAAGTATAAGATAGATATAGGGGATAAATAACCTCCTTTTAGACTACTATATAACCTATTAAAAAATAAGCTAGCGGTATTACGTTAATATATAGTGGACCATCTTTAGAGAGGATAGATTTAGCCCTCTATAAGCCCGGTAGGGGTACCAATTATATTTATACCTAAGAAGGATAAGACCCTTTACCTTTATATTAACTATTAGGCGCTAAATAAGATTACTATAAAGAATTGCTACCCATTACCCTTAATAGGGGAGCTTATTAATAGGCTATTAGGCGTAAAGATATTTATAAAATTAGATCTAAAAGATATATACTATTAAATCCGGATTAAAGCTAGTAATAAGTAGAAAACGGCGTTTTGAATACAGTACGGCCACTTTAAGTACCTAGTAATGCTATTTAGGCTTACTAACGCACTAGTAATATTTTAGGCCTATATTAATAAGGTATTATTAGGCCTGTTAGATACGATATATATAGTTTATCTTAATAATATTATAGTCTACTTTAATAACTATAAAGTATATATATACTACGTGTAAATAGTACTAGAAAAACTGCGGGAATATAAGCTCCATATAAACCTAAAAAAGTGCATATTCTATACTACTAGCATTAATTTTCTAGGCTTTATTATTAGCGTTAATAGAGTATTAACAGAGAAAAGTCGGGTAGATACTATTAGGGAATAGCCCTACCCTATAATATTTAGAGAAGTGCAGGTTTTCTTAAGTACAGCGAACTTCTACCAAATATTTATTATTTACTATTTATGAGTAATACTCCTAATTACCGATCTACTAAAAGAATCTAAGAATAGTAAGAAGTTAGGACCCTTTATATTTAGGGAAGCTACTAAATAGGCTATAAACCGGTTAAAGGATTTATTTATATTAGCGCCTATTCTAATATACTTCTACTAGAAGCTACGTATATACCTTAAAATAAATAAATCCGGCTTTACCCTAGAGGTAATTATATCTTAATTAAAAAAAGATAGAAAATAGTATCCTATAGCGTTTTAGTTAAGAAAAATAACCCCTATAGAATAGCGTTATATAACGCATAACTAGGAGCTAGTCGTAATAGTCGCAGTAATAAAGTACTGGCGGCATTATTATATAGGAAGTAATTACCCTATTAAAGTCCTTACAGACTATAACAACCTAAAATACTTTATAACTATAAGGGTATTAAGCGGTTAATAAGCCAGATAGGTAGAGGCACTATTATAGTACAACTTTAAAATTACGTACCGCCTAGGAAAGATAAATCCCGCTAATAGGTTGTTAAGACGTCTAGATTATAAAATAGGAAGGATCCAGGATAGTATAGGGGAAATAATCCCTATATTGCAAAATTTACTTAAAAAAAAGAAGACTCCTTTAAAACTATAGAATTTTATAATAGGGTAGAGGTCCTAGCGATATAGCTATAAAACACTATAATTATAAAGCTATAGAATATAGTTATAGACTAGGTTATAGGCCAGGTAGACGTTATAAAGTTAGCGTACCCTAGAATTAGCGAGAATTCTACGGAATATATTAGGGGTATTATAGCACCTTTAACTTAACGGCACATTAGCTGCGAGTGTCTAAATCTAAAAGGGATAGACAATATACCTATCTATAGCGTGGTACACTATATAATAATAGGAGAATCTACTAGCACTAATGGTTTAAAACGTCTTATGCTATACCTTATATCTGTAATAGCGGTAGGCGAAATAGAAGTAAGTAATCTATATAAAACCTTTTCGGATCTTCTTCTTTAAGCATAATAAAGGGACGCCTTCGTCTCTGGGGAGAGGTAAAAAGATATAGTAAAGACTAACTTAGCTAGAGTTACTAAGAAGCTATAGCAGCAAGACTAAAAGGGTTTATTACGCTTTAAGGGTACTATATATATCCTAAAGGACCAAGCGGTTTAAGATAAAATTTTAAAGGTTTTCTATAATGACCCTTTTAGGGGTTACTATAGTGCTAATAAAACCCTTAAGGCTGTTTAAAGGAAATACTTTTAGGATAAAATATCCGAAGAGGTTAAGAATTATATATTAAGATATAATATATACTAAAGGGTATAGATATCTAGACATCGCCTATATAGTAAGTTATTAGTGCTTCCTATTCCACAAGGACCCATATTGGAATTAATAATAGATTTTATAATAGGCTTACCCCCTACTAAAATAAGAACTAGAGAGGTTGTTAATGCTATTTTAGTAATCGTTAACAGATATATAAAGTTCTTAGGGTACTTTACTATTATAGTAATAATTACAGCAGTAGAACTAGTAGACCTATTTTTAGAACGGTGGCTTTTATTTAGTACACTAAGGGGAATTATATCTAATAGAGGTACTGTATTTAACAGCATATTATAGTCTTTATTTTATCTCTTATTAAAAATACAGCAAAAGATAAGCACTGCCTTTTACCTATAAATAGATAGGCTAACAGAGCGTCTAAATACGTTATTAGAACACTACCTCCACTGCTATATTAATTATTAATAGGATAATTAGACATTATAGTTGGCTCTAGTATAATATATATATAACATAAGTATCTATAGCAGTATAAAAATAACCCCTTATAAAGTATTGTTTGGGGTAAAAGTAAATAACTCCTAGAATGTTAAGGACATTATTTCCAAAAGGGAGGCACTAGTAGTATCTAAGAGAATTAAGCAAATAAGAATTTGTAAGGAAGAACTTAAAAAGTACTTACTAGACGCCTAGGCCGTATAAAAAAGGTACTATAACCAAAAATATATACTAAAAGAATTTAAGATAGAAGACGAAGTCTTACTATTTATAAAAAATATCTAAATAAAACGTATTAAGAAGAAGCTGGATTACTAGTAGCTTAGACCCTTTAAGATAGTTAGAAAAACTAAAGGAAATTAAGCCTATAAATTAGAATTGCTGAAATTATATTTAATATATTCTATATTTTATATTTCCTTACTAGAGCTATACTAGAGAAGAGATAGTGCGGAACCGCTACTACCTAGCAAAATTAATAGGGAACTAGAATAGAATATAAAAGATATTCTAAACTAAAAATAGCGCTAGAAGAAGCGCAAATTCTTAATCTATTAGGAAGGATACTTTTAGGCGTATAATAGTTAGGAATTTAAAAAGCACCTTTAACCGGGATATAATATAGCAATTAAAACCTTCCTAAGGACTAAAGGTAAAGATTTAGTAACGGTTCCGGATATGCTATAGATAAAACAATAGGGAAGACCCTATAAATTAAAACCATAAGGTTAAATATAAGCATTAAAAACGGAAACGTTTTACTATTATAATAGGGATCCTAAAACCCTATAAAAGGAAGCCTATAAGGATTTATAGGAGAACCACTAGGGATACTATCTAAAGAAGACGCTATTTAAGAATAAGTAGTAGCACTATAAGAAGGGGTCTTAGGGATTTAGAGGGATCCTCTAGGAATAAAAAAAGAGTATCTAGTCTAGCACCAGAGATATATAGTAGAGTTAATAGTACAAAGAGGAGGAAAAAGACAGCCTATAAAGAATTAAAATTTTTAAGAAATTATAAAGCACCTATAAAAATATTACCCGTTTATTATATATGGGGATTATAGTAATACACTGCCTTTATATAGATTATTACTAAAGCTTAAAATAAAGGCATCCCTAAAGTATAAAGTTAATTCCTAATAATAGGGCATCTTAGAGGCACCTAAGAAGCACTATATAAAGCTATTCTATAAGAAGAAGGAAAGAACTAAATAATAACCTAAATACTAATAGCAGTAACGGGAGCCTCCTCTTCTATCTTAATGTTATTATTAGCGGTATTATCGGCACTCCTATCCCTAGAAATATTAGCACTCCTACTAATATTCTTCTTAAAGTAATAGGAATTAGAAGGACTAGCATAGGCAGGAAACCGGTAAGGAGAATATTTATCTTAACTTTTATTACTATTCTTAGTATCCCTAGGCTCTAAATTAGCATCTAAGTAGGGATTTAAAAGCCGTCAGCTAAGAGAATTAGTATAGTTCCTAACTATATTATTAGAGAAACTTACCTAGCTAGAAAGGCCCGCGTAAGAGTACGAATGTTATTATTTATAAGGGTAAGCTGCTTATATATATATTCTTAGACACTATATATCTAAGATTATTACGTCTCTATAGTAATAGAAACCCTTATTAAATTAAAGAGCCTATAAGTAAGGGTAGATACCTTCTATCCCTATCTATTGCTATTTAAATAAAGGCGGAAATTCTGGATGGCGTACTGGAGCTTATAAGTCTTATACGTATAAATAGCAAGGATCTAATATAATTAGTAAAATTTAAAATAGGATAGAATGGAAAATACTAGAAAATAGGTTTTTCTTCTGCTATGGCAATGGGAATACTTAGGTTTGTTTTCGCCGGAATAAGGTATTTTATAGGCGTAGGACGGGTCTAGCGTAAGCGCGTAAACGTAACAACGGTAATACTTTAGAGAAATTACCATAGGAGCAATAGAGGTAGTCTAGGGTGGCACTAAAATAACACCACTGCTGGTTTAAGGACGCGTAGTATAACTATAAGATATTATAAGAGAATACTATAGAAAGTTAGTATTATTAATAGAGATAAAATAGGGGTTCTATTGCTTATAAACGTGTTATAAAAAGAGAATAAAGCAGTTATAAAAAAGTTAGAGATATGGAAGCTAAAAGCTAAGATATAGTAAAAACAGTCTGCTAAAAAATAAGACGAATAGTATTATTAATAAAAAGATGTATAAGAGACGATAGCTTATAAACTAGAAGAAATTAAAATTAAGACGTTATTATTAGAACCTATTTTAGGTAAATAAGGATAGTAGCTTATAGACGTGTTATATAGGACAACCTCTAGATTAACTTATAACAAACTCTTATAATAAGAAAGGTAAATCCTATCTAATTTTTATTTTTATTATTTTAGTTCTATTATAAAGATATTATAAGGAGCTATAGTAGAAGAAGAGTGGAGGAACTAAAGATAAAGTAAGGTTCTATACTAGTGAAGAATTAGCTATAAGTCGTATTATAAAGTACCTTTCTACTAAAAAATTTCCCTAGTGGTTTTAGCCGGAACTCTATAAAAGCTTAGTAAAGGCGAAGTCTTAGAGGACTAAAACCCTTAAAGGGGAGGTAATTATAACGGAATCCCCTAAAAGGTATATATTAGATAAAATAGTAGAAGGTTTTATTTATGTCCTATTTATATTCTATCTACGTCTTAAAAGATATAGTTAGATAAATAAGGGGTAAAGGGTTTTACTAGCGTCTTAGAAGGATTATATAGGGAGCTAGTTCTCCTCTAGAGAAGAACTAGCAATTAGTCTCTAAATAGAAGAGGTTAGAAAGCATTTATCCTTTATACGTAAAGATTATTATACCTTAACTTATCTTTTACTTACCTATAACTCTTATTTTATACTGTTAATTAAATAATTATACGTTCTAGTTAGACTGGCCTCTTATAAAAAGGTAAAAGCATTTATAAAATAAAAGTATAAAAAAATTATTGGCTATAATATAAAATAAAGAAGCTTATTTTTTACCTATACTAAAAAATTCAATTTTTATATTAAATATAATAATAAGCTTAATTATATTTTATATCCTTAATTTTACTTATAATAAAGTGTTTTATAGCTTTAATTTATTATATAAAAACTTTATTTATAATATTAATTTATAATTTATAAGCTATCTAAATATTAAAAACACTTATTTATATAATAAATATAAATATTTATAAAATCTAGCTATATAAAGGCTTTATTAAAAAAAGCACTTTTTAACCTAATTTTAAGTGTATATATTTTATAATATATTATAATATTTTTATATAAAACTATAGTTTTAGTATTTAATAAGCTATATTTAAAATTTTATAAAAATCTATTAAAAGGTTATTAAGTTATCGGTGGTATAAAAAGGTATATTTTGTAATAAAGCCTTATAGAAAATACTACGGTAGACTTATTAATGGGCTGAGTATATAGGTATAGAATAGTCAACAACGTAAATATAACTAGTAGAGTAGTTACCTAATAGATTAACTCTAATTATATTCTAAGATTTACTACAAAGAAGAGAACTATCTAGGTAGGGACTATAGTCCTTTTAATATACAATGCTGCGTCTAAGAAATACTTAAGTATATTAGTATGTTAAACGGTCTAAGTATATAATGTTCTAATAGATCTTATAAACCCTACGTTCTAAACTTATAACGTAACTAGCTATATAACTTAGCTACCCCTTATTTTATAGCTTAATTAGTTCTAGTGCCTTCTATACTATACTAACTAACCCATTTATATCTCTTTTTAGTAGTCGTACTACTGCTAATATAAGGTCCGTAACACCATCCCCCTCCTTTTTATCTTTGTTCTTAAAGATATCTCCTATCTCTAAGTCGTCTATTAGAGGTATAGTATTCCCTTCTTTAATTTAATAACATTTATTATTCCTAATACCTTCTATTAGATCTTTGGCATTTAAGCGTCGTGCTTATATAATTTTAATAATTATTTTACTAAGTAAAACTATATCTCCTAGTTCTCGCTATATAAAGAAGAAGTTAGTATATATTATAATTGCGGCTCTATTTAGTCGCCAACCTTCTTTATATGCTAAGTATACGCGAGCGAATATACAATTATCCTATAATATTTAATCTATTTCCAACGCTAAGTATACACGTCTTATTAGTCTTTAAAGTCTCTAACTTCCTTATCTAATTTATTATAGGGTCCCATGTTTAATCCGCTGCTATAAAGCTTAATAAGGAGCTCTTACTAGCCCTAAATAAACTCTATTATTGTTATAAAGTAGAGCAGAAGGTTATAGAAGCTTAATAATATACTACTAAGGCTTGCCTAGCTGCATCCGTTCAGCTACTTCGTCTTAAAAAGGTTCGTAAAAAGGTACGCTTAAAGGAGTTCCGTTTTATAGAGTAAGGTCTTTATAAACTTAAGGCTAAGGAGGCTAAAAAGGATTCTAATTAAGAAGAGGCAGAAACACCTTATATGCTAGTAGTACATCCCTTAGATAATCCGGCTCGTCTATTACCTTTAACTAATTTTTATTATCTTTAGCTCCTTCTTAATATTACTTAACCCGTTCTCTTTTAATACTCCTATATCTTTCCTATAGCGTTCTTTAGGTTCTATAATAGCTCCTAGGTAGTCTTATTATAGCCTATCTACTTAACCTTATACTATATTTTATTATTAATATCCTTATAACTAATAATCTTTAAAATAAGCTATTTATCTTCTTCTTATCCTCTATACGTATCTACTTTGTAAATTAGTGGCTTAATATTCCCATATACTAGCTCTAGTATTACAATATACTATATAGGGTAGATTTTTATTTTAGCTAGTAGGTTTAACATAAATATAACTAGTGAAATCCTTTATATAATTTTAAAAGGTCCTAGTCTAACATAGTCTAACTTTTTACTTAGTTGTCAACTCTTAAAATTTTTATATAGTAGCTATACTTTGTCCCCCTCCTTAAGATCTAGTCCCTTAGATCTCTTAGCATTATAGTACTTTTTTTATTCTTTCTTATACCTCTTTTACTAATTCTATAAGGTCTATATAAAGATTTATTAACATCTTTATCCTTTCTTTAGCTATACTACTTGTTTTCTTTACTTATTATAGTAATAACAATATTCTTAGTTCGTATCTATAATTTGCCTTAAATATTAATATGCCTATTCCGTCCTATAGTATTATATTATATATAAACTATATAACTATTAATAGCAATACCTAATTATTCTGTATATAGTTAATATAATGACTTAAATACTATTCTAGTGTCTAATTTAATATTTCTATTTGTCCTTTTATCTGCGGATAATATATAATAAAAGTTGCTGCTCTAACTCCTTATTCCGCTAAGAATACCTCCTAAAATACTGCTATAAATCTTAGATCTCTATCTAATATAATCTTACTTAGTACTCTATATCTTATAAATACATCTTTAATATAAATTCTAGCGATATCCTCCGCTAGGATTTCTTTTATATATACTATAAAGTAGCCTTATTTAGTTAACTTGTCCACTATTATAAGGATTACGTTATACTCTTATCTAGTAATAGGATCTTTTAACTTTAATAGTTTAATAATAAAGTCCTATAATATAACTTCTTATAGTCTTTCCGGTATTTTAATAGGTTATAGCTCTCTATACGGCTTATACCTTATTATATTATTTCTTTAATAATCTAAATACTCTTTTATTACCTTTCTAGCTATGCCCTAGATTCCGTTAATAATATATTCCTCTTAAAGTTATAACACTAGGCCTATTACTCTATTATATCCTTAAGTTATTCCCCTATAGAAATCTTCTACGAAATACTCTACTATGCTCTTTAGGATATACTTTACTTCTTGGTTTTTATATATATCTATTTATAGATATTCTAGCTATACCTTTAGAATTCTTTATACCTAAAAGCTCTCTAGTGTCTTATAGACTCTTTCTAGTTCTCTATTCTCTTAGGTTGCTACTAGCTTAGAGTAATTATACCTAATTAATCCGTTATTATTTCTGCGTAGTATTACTCCTAATAGTTTCTTATTATTCTATAATTTAGTCTTTTTACTTAGCGTATCTACCCTTGCATTATTGGTGCCTTTAGTATGCTAAATCTTAAAATAGTATTTTATAAGTATCTCTACCTATCTAACCTACCTTTAATTAAGTTCTTTTATTATTAAGAACTCTATTAGGTTCTTATAATCTATTTTAACTATAAATAGTTTTTCTACGCCTTATAAGAAAGCTTTTTATTTCTTAAGTGCTATAACTATACCTAATAACTCCTTGTTATAGATGTTATAGTTTAACTCTAGTAGTGTTATCTTCTAACTATAGTATGCTACTAGGTGCTATATATTCTTATACTTCTATAGCAAATATACTCCTAATATAAAGTCTAATACGTCCGTTTCTATAACTATATCTAGTCCTAGTTAATAGATCTTAAGGATTAACTTCTTAAGTTCCTTAAACAGCTTTCTCTACTTATCTCCTTATACCTATAATTCCTCTTTCTTTATAAGCCTAGTAAACAGTTTAATATTCTTTAACCATTATGCTATAAACCTCCTATAGTAGTTATAAACCCCTAAAAATAACCTTAACTATATAATATTCTCTAGTTCTTACCAACTTACTATAGCTTTAATCTTCTTTAGGTTTATACTAATATAATATAGTTTAATAATAAATTTAACAAAATATGTCTTCCTTATAAAGAAATCGTATTTTTTAATTACTACTAGCATCTATTCTTCCTATAGTCTCTTTAAGACCTATTTAACGTATTCTCCATATTCTTCCTTAGTTATTAAGTAGATAATAATAATATTAAGGTATACTATAATAAACTTATTAAGGTGTTCTTCTAATACACTATTAATTCGTTTCTAAAACGTTACTAGTACGTTTATAAGTCTAAATTATATAACTAATAGTTTATATAGTCCTTCCTTTAATTTAAAGGCTGCCTTCTATTTATCGCCTTCCTTAATTTTTATTTAATGGTACGCCTATTTTAGATCTATCTTTATAAAGATTTTCACGTTA
>Ga0307515_10013146_pt1 | contig 15494 bp, 10 predicted proteins | sample 17_EM_MG_FD_194513 | JGI IMG/M metagenome (GOLD analysis project Ga0307515, IMG submission 194513) | Populus trichocarpa ectomycorrhiza microbial communities from riparian zone in the Pacific Northwest, United States - 17_EM | ecosystem: Host-associated > Plants > Roots > Unclassified | place... | reverse complement strand
GGTGGCTAGCCTGTAGCCATCTGTTGTTTTATGTTTCTGTTATCATTGTAAATCTGGGGTATGCCCCTTATAATGTTTGTATCTTCTTCTTTTAATACATACGTCAACTTACCAAAAAAAAAATAAATGGAAGTGAATTTGTCTCTCAGGTATGCATTATATAGTTTCCTAAATAACATACACCATCTTGTGTGTGATTGATAGTTTCCCACAATTTTAGTTAGTATCCCAAGTAGTTGTCTATATATATTGATCATGAAATATCTATCGCATTATCTATACATCTTTTTCTTAATATCTATTAAATTAATGTCTTGTTTGTCAGCACAATACCTTTCCATAATTCCTTAAATTACTGTACTTTAATTACCCAATAATCCCTAAAATAGTCCTCATTTCTCACATTGAGCAATGAAACAACCATTTTGATGCACCCTCAATATTATTTCAAAGACGACAGTAGACTTTATACATTACACTATTGAAATAGCTTTTCAAAACAGAATAGCCCCAATACTGTTTCATAAATAGTCTTGAAATTTATTTGATAAATAATTGAAATGACCTTTCCTTTTACACTCATGTATACTTTCAAAACAACCTTAAAATCATATCTAACTCTGCTACCAAAACAACCAACATCTTAATACATTTAAATCATCAATCATTAATCATCATTAGTGTCGCACATGTGCGGTGTCGTAAATATTGTCCTCTTGAAACGGGATCTTTGTGGTGATGGATGAAAAGAATATGGAATTATTGTTTCTTATTAGAAAAAAAGAATGTAGTCGCTATTTAGTATTTTGGTCACTAGAAACCCTAACTAGTCTTAGATTTTAGATTAGAGGACTAGTTGTGTATAGGGATGATGTATCACTCCTAGTACACCTTACCTACTTAGAACACATTGCCATAACTTCAAAAAATGATCATCTTAACATCAAAGCTTATAAAACATTACTACATACCAACACTTAACACTTCAATGAACAAATTTAATCCTTCAACTAAACTTTAAACAAAACACACACACACACACACACACTAAATCATGTCTTAAATCACATAATGAGCAGGGGTTACCTAATCATGAATCACAGGCTGGTTGCCCGAATAGAGACCATCCGTTAAAAAACCTAGATATTTCTCTTTACAATACCTACAGTATAAAGTCTTTTAAAAGACTTTAAAAAATAAGTTTTTAAAGATAAGAAACTAAATGGTGAGTATTTGAAAGTTGATACTTTGTGAAAAATATCAAAGATATTTCACAAATGATCTTTGTTTATGATGCGAATCTCATGATCACGCAACCCATACGCAAAGACACCGATTCCCGGAAAAGCCAAGTAAATCAGGTTTGATAGGAGTGTGGCACAAAGATAACTTTTACCTAGGCACCAGCACTATTGGAAACGGTAAACCCCCACCCAACGAATATTGATTCACGAACGAGAAGTATTAGGATGACGCCACGAAGCCAGTTGTTCTTCGATAAGTCATTTTCAGTTCTTTAGAGAACCATGGAAGGGAGATTATCTCACCAACATCACACACAAAGTGCGGCAAACAAGAATTTTATTAATCTGAATTGTCTAATTTACATGTCTGGTTATGCCTTTATTTATACTAACTCTAGACTTAAATAAACCCTAATGGACCCCCCTTAGGTGGACTTATATTAAGCCCACTTATAATTGACCCAAATAAGTAATAATAACCCAAAGACTAGGAAGAAAATAATAAAAATAATAAAAATCCAAAAATTACCATCCTAAATATGCTAGAATCAGATTTGTCACCTTTAAGAAGTCCCAAATAGACTAGGAAATCTGATTTGAAGGTAGAATTTTTTCTGAAGTCTTCTTTCCTTTTTGTAGCTAGGATGAATAAGGAATCCTTGTAAGAAAAGGATTCTGAAATAATTATGAATCATTGCAACATTTGAAAACTATGTTGCAGCCCATTAAAGATCTTTGTAGAATTAGTAGATTTCCAAAATAAGCTGCCACATCCTTTTAGAAAAATTCTAGCCAAATAGGAAGTCCACGAGTCAAAAGGAAGTAAATAACAAAATTCATACAGCCTCTGTTGACCCGTATTGAGATACCTTTCTGAACTCCAATTGACCTGAACATTTAACCCAAGGTAGGACAACATGTCAGGAGACTCCATGTAAAATGTCAGCTAGATCCAACGGTCGGATTGAGAACTATGATTGTTTCCGTAAAACTGGATAGTTGCACATTTTAAGTCAAAATCCGAATTTGACCATCATATCATTTTAGGCGACCTGCCCGTGGTTCGTGTTCGGGTGATCTGCCTGTACTCTCTGATTGGGTGACTTGTCGTGGTCTCTGATCGGGTGACCTGCCCGTGTTGTGAAAATAACTAAGATTTTTCATGGAAGGTCTCTATTCATATGACCATCCCATGGTTCATGATCGGGTAACCTGCCCGTGGTGTGAAAATTATTTAGGATTGTTCATGTAAGGTCTTTCTTCGGGTAACCAACCCATGGTTCGTGATCGGGTAACCTGCCCGTGGTGTGAAAAATTATTTAGGATTGTTCATGTAAGGTCTTTCTTCGGGTAACCAACCCATGGTTCGTGATCGGGTAACCTGCCCGTGGTGTGAAAAATATTTAGGATTGTTCATGTAAGGTCTTTCTTTAGGTAACCAACCCATGGTTCGTGATCGGGTACCTACCCTTTGTGTGAAAAGTATCTAGGATTTTTTACAGATGGTCTCTGTTCGAGCGACCAACCTGTGGTTCATGATTAGATAACCTACCTGTAGTGTGAAAAATATCTAGGATTTTTAACGAATAGTCTTTTATTAGATCTTCACATAAAGAGCTTTGGCCTCCATTTTTTCTGAGATGATCGAACTTCTTATTTTCTTTGTCCATGCACTTTTTGTACTGGATTTTTAATGGTTCACATTTGATGCGAACCTCTTGAACATGCGCGGTCAAGCAACCTACACGTAAAGACACCAATTCCTGGAAAGCCAAGTAAATCGAGTTTGATAGGAGTGTGACACAAAGATAACTTGTACCTAGACACTAGTATTATTGGAAATGGAAACCCCCACCCAACGAATATTGATTCGCGAACGAGAAGTAGAAGGATGACGCCATGAAGTCAATTGTTCTTCGATAAGTCATTTTTCAGTTCTTTAGAGAACCAAGGAAGGGAGATTATCCCACCAACACACAACAAGAACGACAAAAGAAGTTTATTGATCTAAAAATTGCATAACCCTTACATGTCTGGTTATGCCTTTAGTTATACTGGCTCTAAACTGAAACAAACCCTAATGGAGCCCTTATGTGGACTTATATGATGCTCACTTACAATTAAACCCAAATAATATAAATAAACGCTAAACTAAAAAGAAAATAACAACAACAACAACAATAAATCCAAATTTAATATCCTAAATATGATAGGATTAGATTTGCTGCCCTTTAGAAATCCCATAAAAGTTAGGAGAATCAAATCTGAAGTTGTCTCCTCTTTAGTTTCCTTGTTTGCAAAGTATTCTTAATTGACTTGGAAACTTATTTAATAATAAATTCCTACTATAATAAAGCTAGAATAATTGTTTTTATACACCATAAAATATCCTTGTAAACTATGTTGTTGCCCATTAAATATGCAGTTCATACCACACATGAAAACTATGTTGTTGCCCATTAAATATGCAGTTCATACCACACATGAAAACTATGTTGTTGCCCATTAAATATCCCTGTAAGACTAGGAAATTCCCAAAACCAGATGTCACATCCTTGTAGGAAAAGAATCCTAGCCAAATAGGAAGTTCACAAGTCAAAAGGAAGTAAATAAAAAAATTTATACAGCCTCTTTTGACCAGTATTGTGATGCCTTCTCGAACTTCGATTGACCTGAAATTTTAACCAAAGGTAGGACAACATGTCAGGAGACTCTATGTATAATTTCAGCCTGATCCAACTGTTGGATTAAAAATTATGACTATTGTCGTGTAACTGGACAGTTGCACATTTTACGTCAAAATCTGAATCTGGTTGTTTTTTCATTGCCTGGATCGTATCACATGGTATTTCTTTATAACATCAAAATTTACAGGTCCAGGTAGATTCTTTTCGTCCATACTAGTCAAAATTCAGGCTCTTCTAGAAAAAGCCTTTCTCACCATATATGGTACCTCATAGTTTGGCGCCCATTTACTTTGGTCTTCTCTCGATGCCAGTGAGATCTTCTTCAACACCAAATCTCCTCTTTAAACACCCATAGCCTGACCTTTGCTGTTAAGTTGGTTCAATTTGTGTGATTTCAATTTTGCAAGAACCGAAATAAGGTGAGACAAGGGGAAAAACCTAAGTTTGAGTGAAACACGAGAGACGTGAGGATATTTTATACCACTAACCAATTTTGCAAGTACCATCATGTCAGATCAAAACAACACACCACCCCCTCCCAAGAGTTTAAGTTCCAAATGTAAGCCATGATGAAGATTATGGAAATAATGAATTTCGTGATGGGGAACATGTGTGACAAATTGAGAAGGAAGAGAAACGGAGGTTACGAGTTTCAAATATTTATTATCATAATGCTTTTATGATGTTAGATAAAGAGTGTGAGGCTAAACGACTTGCAAAGGTTTATAAAGAAACAAATAAAGAACGTGAAGAATAGAGAGCTTTAGTTTAGCGCTTAAAGGATAAAAAATGAAAGAGGGCATCAATTGTTATCATTCAAAAATATATACACAAGTGGAAGGCAAGGCTTGCTTATTTGAAATTATTATCGGCTACTATATTCATACAATGTTGTTGCAAGCAAGTGCGTGCAAGAAAAGAACTCCAAAGGCTTCAACAAGAGGCGTAAGGAATTGTCAATTAAACCTGTTTGTGATTCGAGGATGAATCATCTTGAAGAGAGAGGGAATGATACGATCCAAGTAAGGTCAGATTCAAACTTTTGCGTAAAATTTCATACCATCCAGTTTTACGCTATTGAGCGTAACTCCAAATGCAACTGTTGGATCGAGCTGAAACTTTACCAGAAGATTCTAGAGGTATTTGTCTATGTTGGAATAAACTTTCAGGTGATACAGAGTTTGAGAAGGACTTGCTAAATCAGGATCTATGCCACCCACTCCAATGGCCATACGATGGCAAGGCAAATGCAAAGATGAGGGTATTTCTGGTTGACCATGGAGAGAGATTGTGTAGACTATGTCAAAAAGTGCCATAAGCGTTAGATATATGGTGATAAGATAAATACACCTCTGGCACACCGCTGTTCAATATGACCTCGCCTTAGCCTTTTGATATGCGGGTTCAGATATTATAGGGTGAATCAATCCCAAAGCGAGCAATGAGTATAGATTCATTTTGGTGGCCATCGACTACTTCACTAAATGGGTAAAAAGCCTACTCTTGCATCCATGTAACACATAAAATAGTCAAGAGATTCATTGAGAAGGATTTGATCTATCATTATGGTTTGATGCGAACCTCGTGATCACGTGGTCACGCAACCCATATGCAAAGACACCAAATTCCCGGAAAAGCCAAGCAAATCAGGTTTGATAGGAGTGTGACACAAAGATAACTTGTACCTAGGCACCAGTACTATGAAAATGAAAACCCCCACCCAACGAATATTAATTTGCGAAAGAGAAGTAAGGATGACGTTACGAAGTCAGTTGTTCTTTGATAAGTTGTTTTAGTTTTTTTAAGAACCAAGGAAGGGAGAATATCTCACCACTCACACACAAAGTTGTGGCACAAGATGTATATTAATCTGAAAATTTTGTAGCCTTACATGTCTAATTATGGCTTTATTTATACTGATTCTAAACTGAAATAAACCCTAATGAACCCCCTTATGTGGATGAGATCCACTTACAATTGACCCAATTAAGTAATAATAAACCAAAGACTAAGAATAAAAATAATAAAAATCTGAAATTAATATTCTATATATGCTAGAATCAAATTTGTCACCCTTAAGAAGTCCCAAATAGACTAGGAAATATGATATGAATGTGGAATTAATTTTGAAGTCTTCTTGCCTTGTTGTGTTTGGTTTCCTTATTTTGAATGGACAATTAATGAAGAAAATCTCTATCTTTTATACTTGCCAATTTAGTTTCCTTCCTTGAAACCAAAATGTCATTAAATACCACCAGCCATTCTTTCCTTGTGTAGTTAGGATGAATAAGGAATCCTTGTAAGAAAAGGATTCTGTAACATTAATGAATCATTGCCGCACTTAGAAACTATGTTGCAGCCCATTAAAGATCCTTGTAAACCTAGGAGATTCTCAAAACAAGTTGTCACATCCTTGTAGGAAAACGATCCTTACCAAATAGAAAGTCCGCAAGTCAAAAAGAAGTAAATAACAAAATTCATACAGATTGTTCTGACCTATATTGTAAGTCCTTACCAAACTCCGATTCACCTGAATATTTACCCCAATAAAAAAACATACCTCTGGAATCTTCTGGTAAAGTTTCAGCTCGATCCAATGGTTGGATTTAGAGTTATGCTCAATAGCGTAAAACTAGATAATAGAAACTTTTACACCAAAATCCGAATCTGACCTCGCTCGGATCGTATCACAAGGCTGAACCATATACTGAACCATATCAATAACCAATTTCAAACATATAACTGAATGCTTACTATAAGGAATCTAAGGTTGAACCTGAACCATATCAGATCCCCTTGTGGACCTACTTTAAGGCTTGCTCAATCTCATTTTCATTCAGACTCCTAAATAGAGTCTCGTCAAATTGATGTGAACCTTGTGATTATGTGGTCATACAACCCACACGTAAAGACACCAAATTCCTGGAAAGCCAAGTAAATCAGGATTGATAGGAGTGTGATACAAAAATAACTTGTACTTAGGCACCAGCACTATTGGAAACGGAAACCCCCACCCAACGAATATTAATTTACGAACAAGAAGTATAAAGATGACACCACGAAATCAGTTGTTCATCGATAAGTCGTTTCAGTTCTTTAGAGAACCAACGGAGAATATCTCACCACTCACACACAATGTTATGGAACAAGATGTTTATTAATCTAAAAAATTTGTAGCCCCCCACACGTCTGGTTATAGCTTTATTTATACTGACTCTAGACTGAAATAAACTCTAATGGACCCCCCTTATGTTGACTTATATGAGGCCCACTTACAATTGACCCAAATAAGTAATAATAACCCAAAGACTAAGAAGAAAAAATAAAAATAATAAAAATCCAAAAATTAATATCCTAGACATGTTAAAATTAGACTTGTCACCCCTAAAAAGTCCTAAATAGACTAGAAAATCTGATCTAAATGTGGAATTAATTCTGAATTCTTGTTGTCTTGTTATGCTTGGTTTCCTTGTTTTTTATATGGACAATTAATAAAGAAAATCTTCATGTTTTACCCTTGCCAATTTAGTTTCCTTCCTATAAACTAAAATGTCATTAAATACCATCAGCCATTCTTTTCTTGTATAGCTAGGATGAATAAGGAATCCTTGTAAGAAAGGGATTATGAAACATTAATGAATTCTTACTACATTTAGAAACTATGTTGTAGCCCATTAAAGATCCTTATAGAACTAGGAGATTCCCAAAACAAGCTGTCACAATCTTGATGTGAACCACGTGATCACGTAACCCACACGCAAAGACATCAATTCCTTGGAAAGCCAAGTAAATCAGGTTTGATAGGAGTGTGACACAAAATAAGCCTTGAATCAGTTCTGTAATATTTTATTTCCTTCTCTTCTTCTCATGGCACAACATATATTTAATATTAAGGGCTTTATTTTATTTTGTTAGCTACAACTCAAGGCTTGTTTGGGTTTGATTAATACTTTATTTTCAGCTAGGATCCAAGACTTGTTTGGATCACGTTATGGGCTTTTCAGGTTAGGGTTTTTGGGTCAGTTTTGAGTGGACCTTATATAAGTCCACATAAGGGTCCATTAGGGTCAATTTTTCAAGAACTATTTCAACTCATCTAACCAAAATTTCAGCACCCATTGATGAATATTACTTCTGAATTTTTCAATTTTAACGTGTGAGAGTGATTCTTGCATTCTTTAGTTCTTGAACGAACTGAATCTGGCTTATCAAAGATTAACTGGCTTTATGGCGTCATTCTACTTCATTCTAATAGTATTGGTGCCTTGGGGCAGGTTTTCATTGTGTCACACTTTCTTTTAGACTTATTTCAGCTTTCCGGGACCAGATCTCAATCTTGATTGTGGGTTGCGTGACCATGTGATTTCGAGGTCCGCATTATATACATATTTGGATTGCGCTGCTACGTTGGTTCCATTTGGTGTTGGTTTCAGTCATGCAAGATCTGCAAGAAGGTGAGACAAGAGGTGTGAGCCTGTGAGGATATTAAGAGTGTTTGAGAAAAACACGAGCAACGTGAGGATATTTTTTTACCACTAACCAATTTTTGCAGGTACTATCATGTCAGATCAAAAAAACACACCATCCCCTCTCGAAGGAGAACTTAAGTTTCAAATACAAGCCATGACACAGATGATGGAGAGGATAAATTTTGTGATAGGGAACATGTGTGACAGACTTGATAGGGTGGAGAGACATGGTAACGAGGCTGGTACAAGCACCCAAGACGTGAGGAAGGTTGGGGCTGAATCGAAAAGTAAACAGTGGCAGTAGGGCTGAAAGGCCAAGGTGGGCTGATTATGAAGATTTTGAGGAGGGAGTTGATGATATTGGTGATGGTGGTGTTGACAACGAGACCGAAGGCCATCAGGGAGGTTTTCGGCAGCCTCGAAACCGAAGGGATTTTAGGACTAGAACTAGGAGCCAATTCAGCCAAAAGGGAAATTTTCATAGTATTTGGGAACATGATGATTTAGATGGTGACTTGGATGCTATCAAACTGAAATTACCTTCATTTCAAGGTAAAAACGATCCCGAGGTGTATTTGGAATTGGGGAAAAAGGTGGATTAGATTTTTTATTGCCATAACTATTCGGAGGCCAAAAAGGTAAAAATGGTAGTAATTGAGTTCACATATTAGGCACTGATTTGGTGGGATCAGAATTTGATTAGTAGGAGAAGGAGTGGAGAGAGGCCGGTAGCGTCGTGGGAGGAGATGAAAGTGTTGATGAGAAGGTGATTTGTGCCTAACCACTATTATAGTGATTTGTATCTAAAATTGCAGGGTTTGAATCAGGGTTCTAGGCACATGGATGAGTATTTCAAGGAGATGGAGATCACAATGATTCGGGCCAATGTGATTGAGGATATGGAAGCTAATATGACTAGATTTCTAAATAGGTTGAATAGGGACATTACAAATGTTGTAGAATTACAAGATTGTGTGGAATTGGAGGACATGGTCCATATAGCAACGAAGGTGGAGAGGCAAATAAAGAGAAGGGGCAGTACACATTTTCAGACCAATTCAGCTTCATTTTCCTCAACATGGAGGCCGAATCTGAAGAGAGAGGAGGTTGTCCAACCAAAGCTTTATGCAAAGGCAGAACCACCTAAGACCAAAAAAGACACTCATACGGATAGGAAAGGTAAATTTAAATCTCAACCTATTGTAAAGGATGGTAAAACCATCACTCTTGTACCTCTTTCTCCAAAACAAGTGAAACCTATTGTAAATGATGATCAAATGAAATTCACGTAAGGAAAATGAGAGAAGACCATCAGATTCGGCTAAACCTGAATCATTAATTAAACCGGTTGAGAGTGGAAGTAAAACCCGATGAGTGAAGAAAGTAAGCTTGTGTGATGATAATAGTGTGGAAAAATTAAAGAAACAACTTAATTTTTATGCAATAGAAGCTCAAATCAGATTTGTATTTTTCATTAACAATCCGATAATCTTACTTGTGTATAAGGAGACTTATTTCAACACTAACGATCTTGATTTTTCTATTTCTAGTTGATGAGGATCAGCCCAACACCAAGCGTAATCATGCCAACTGATGTGAACCTCGTGATCATGTGGTCACGCAACCCACACGCAAAGACACCAATTCCCGGAAAGCCAAGTAAATCAGATTTGATAGGAGTGTGACACAAGATAACTTGTACCTAGGCAGCAACACTGTTGGAAATGAAAAACCCCCACCCAATGAATATTGATTTGCAAATGAGAAGTATAATGATGACGCCACAAAGCCAGTTATTCTTCGATAAGTCCTTTTTAGTTCTTTAGAGAATCAAGGAAGGGAGATTATCCCACCAATACATAACAAGTGCGGCAAACATGAAGTTTTATTGATCTGAAAATTATGTAACCTTACATGTTTGGTTATGCCTTTATTTATACTGACTCCAGACTTAAAGACACCCTAATAGACCCCCATTAGGTGGACTTATATGAAGTCCACTTACAATTGACCTAAATAAGTAATAATAACCCAAAGACTAAGAAGAAAATAATAAAAATCTGAAAATTACCATTCTAAATATGCTAGAATTAGATTTTTCACCCTTAAGAAGTCCCAAATAAACTTGAAGAAATCTGATTTAGGAAATTTGTGTTGCTGCCCCCTTTGATGTCCTTTATTAGCTTGCATTTCCTTGTTTAACTTGGACAAATAAGAAAAAAAATTTCCTCTGTTGCTGATTTAATTACTTTCCTTCCTACGTTAGGAAAAACATTAAATAATCCTCCCCTCTTTAGGAATAAGATCTAGCCAACTTCGTTACTTAATTAGGATAATTAATTGCTGACTTTCTATTCCTTTAGCATTAGAAAAAAAAAAACAAGCCTAACAAGGCGGCTGGTATTGGGCCGAACACATTAGCCCCTTGTTCCACATGAATTGAGCTCTTCTTGGACTTGAATTAGATGAATTAAAAGCTGTCCTTCATGCTTCTTAAATGTCCCAAGCCGTTCTAGGTCCATTTTGCTTCATAAGTTCTTAACAAGCCCATTCAATGCTTTTTTAAGCTTCTTTGCCCTAGCTCTTGTAATTGGCCCAATTGGCATCCCCAATGGGTCGTTGGCATGATTATGCTTGCTATTAGGCTGATCCTCATCACCAACGACCCATTGGGGATGCCAATTGGGCCCATTACAAGAGCTAGGGCAAAGAAGCTTTAAGAACTATCGAATGAGCTTGCTCAGAACATATGGAGCAAGATGGACCTAGAGGAGCTTGGGACATCTAAGGAGCATTTTGTGTCGCTGATTCGTTGTTTTCAGACTTTCTTTGAATATGCAAAATTTGGTTAGTAGCACAACATATATCCTCACACCTCTCATGTATCACACAAAAAAATCAAGGCTTTTCACTCTAATAAGCTCACTACGTCTTTTACCTCACAACTTGCTTTCTTTTGGTTCTTTAGGAACTAAAATCAAAATATCAAAGTCAGTAGCAGCGTATTCTAATTATAATTTTCAGACTCAAGAATCAATAAATATACTGAAAACATAGCAAAACAAAACTACGATTACGATTTCACGAGTAGCAATGCAAATATATATGAATTGTGGACGAAACGAAGACACGGAATAAAACAGAAGCGAATATTAGCAAAAAAAAATTACTTGACTCCTAGATAACCCAAATATAATAGCAACAAAAAGTTTTGGACAAAACCAAACAGTAAGGATCACGTTTTGAAACTTGACGCAAATTTAACCTGTTACACAATTTTTCCGTAACAGAATTAAAACCCAGACCAAACGATCTCAAAATGACCTCAAATTCAATATTTAGTATTATTATACAAAAAAAAGAACAAAACTCAATTTATAGATCATTCTCTTATATCTAGGTACCCAAACCCCTTGTATGATCAGTTTGCGGCAGAATTGAACCTCCAATTAAAACTTACAGAAGCCGATATCAAAATAATCTCAAATTTAATATATGGTGTGATCTATCCCCCAATACACAGATTATGAAGTTTCAATTGATTCTCAGGTGGTTTGCTTATGTTCACTAAGAGTAGTGTTTCTACGGCAGAATTGAACCTCGAATTAAAACTCAAGCAAACTATATTAAAATAAGCCCAAATTTTATATATTTTGCGATCTCACCACCAATAAACAGAATATGAAGTTCCAATTGATTCTGAGGTGATTTGCATATAGTTCACCAAGAGTTGTGTTTCTACGGTAAAATTGATCCTCGAATTAAAACTTCAAGCAAACGATATGAGAATATAAGCCCACATTTGACATATGATATGATCTCACCCCTAATAGACTGAATATGAAGTTTCAATTGATTCTGAGGTGGTTTGCTTATGATTCACAAAGAATTGTGTTTCTGGGGCAAAAATTAAATCATCCTTTAAATTTCAACTAATCTCTCTCTCTCTCTCTCTTTTAATATACTGATATGATTAGAGAGAGTAACAAGATAAAATATAAGCCTTTTTTGTTTTGCTTAGATAACCCAGACACAAAGAACAAAAAGATGGACGCAAACATTGAAAAACTTAAAGGAACACTAAAAAAAACGAAAATAACATAAGGATATGACCTTGTTTCGAAGCCTAGCTTTGATACCAATTGATGCGAATCTCGTGATCACGTGGTGACGCAACCCACAATCAAGATTGAGATCTGATCCTGCAAAGCCAAAATATGTCTAATAGAAGTGTGACACAATGGAAACCTGCCCCAAGGCACCAACACTATTAGAATAAGTAGAATGACGTCACGAAGCCAGTTAATCTTTGATAAGTCAGATTCAGTTCGTTCAAGAACAAAAGAATGCAATAATCACTCTCACACGTTAAAACTGAAAAATTTAGAAGTAATATTCATCAAAGAATGCCGAAATTTTGGTTACATGAGTTTAAATATTTCTTAAAAAATTAACCCTAATGGACCCCTTATGTGGACGTATATGAGATCCACTCAAAACTGACCCAAAAACACTAAACTGAAAAGCCCATAACTGATGCGAACCTCGTGATCACATGGTCACGCAACCCACACACAAAGACTCCAATTCCCGGAAAGCCAAGTAAATCAGGTTTGATAGGAGTGTGACACAAAGATAACTTGTACCTAGGCACCAGCATTATTGGAAACGGAGACCCCCACCCAACGAATATTGATTTGCGAATGAGAAGTATAAGGATGACGCCACGAAGACAATTGTTCTTCGATAAGTCATTTTTCAGTTCTTTAGAGAACCATGGAAGGGAGATTATCTCACCAACACACACACACACACAAAGTGCGACAAACAAGAAATTTTATTAATCTGAATTGTCTAACTTATATGTCTGGTTATGCCTTTATTTATAATAACTCTAGACTTTAAAAAACCCTAATGGACCCCCCTTAGGTGGACTTATATTAAGCCCACTTACAATTGACCCAAATAAGTAATAATAACCCAAAGACTAAGAAGAAAATAATAAAAATCCAAAAATTACCATCCTAAATATGCTAGAATTAGATTTGTCACCATTAAGAAGTCCCAAATAACTAGGAAATCTGATCTGAAGGTAGAATTTATTCTGAAGTCTTTTTTCCTTTTTGTAGCTAGGATGAATAAGGAATCCATGTAAGAAAAGGATTCTGAAATAATTATGAATCCTTGCCACACTTGGAAACTATGTTGCAGCCCATTAAAGATTCTTGTAGAATTAGTAGATTTCCAAAATAAGCTGCCACATCCTTTTAGGAAAGGAATCCTAGCCAAATAGGAAGTTCACAAGTCAAAAGGAAGTAAATAACAAAATTCGTACAGCCTTTGTTGACCCGTGTTTCGATGCCTTCCCGAATTCCAATGGATCTGAAATTTTAAACCAAGGTAGGAAAACATGTCAGGAGACTCCACCTAAATGTCTAGCTCGATCCAACGATCGGATTGGGAATTATGACTATTGCCGTAAAACTGGATAGTTGCACATTTTACATCAAAATCTGAATTTGACCTTTTCTCGATCGTATCATTCCCTCTCTCTTCAAGATGATTCGTCCTCAAATCACCAAAAAGTTGAATGGTCAATTCCTTAGCCTTTTTTTGAAGCCTTTGGAGTTCTTTTCTTGCCAACAATCGTCGCCAACAACTTTGGATGAAAGTAGCAGCCGTTCTATTTCGTACATCATCATTGCAGCGTATTTTCTCCTCTCTTTTTAAAGCTTGCTGGGCATTGACTGTTGCCGTTAACACATCAAGTTCTTGCTTCATCTTCCCTAGAATACGGGATAGACTCTTGTATTCTTTTTTTAGAACACTAATCTCTTTATTTCTCTCCATTTGATACCACCTCTCCTTTGAATCCTCCTTTTCTTTTGCCATAACACCTCATCAAAATACATGAAATCCCTTCGGTTTCTAGGCCGCCGAAAACCTTCCCGATGGCCTATGGTCTCATCCTTAAAACCACCATCAACAATATCATCAATGTCCACCTCAAAATCCTCATAATCAGCCCACCTTGGCCTTTCGGCCCCACTGTCATTGTTTGATTTCGGTTCAGCCCCAACCTTTCTCACGTCTTGGGTACATGTTTCGGCCATATTACCCTGTTTTCCCACCTTCTCAAGTCTGTCACACACGTTCCCCGTCATGGAATTCATTCTTTCCATCATCTTCGTCATGACTTGCATTTGGAATTTAAGTTCTACATCGGGAGGGGGTGGTGTGTTGTTTTGATCTGACATGACAGCACCTGCAACAATTGGTTAGTGGTAAAACAAATCCTCACACCGCTCGTGTTTCGCTCAAACACTCTTAATATCCTCACGCGCTCAAACCTCTCGTCTCACCTTTTTGCGGTTCTTGCGCAACTAAAACCAACACCAAATATAACCAACTTGCCAGCACAATCCAAATATATATATATATATGACTCAAGAAGCAATAAAAACCAGAGAACAAGTAAAACAAAACTGCAATGATAGTCTCGCGAGTAGCAAGCGAGTCTATACGAAATATGAACGAAACTGAAGACTCGAATAAAAACAGAAACAAAAAATATGCAAAATGATGAAACAACACCCAAATATGTTGGATATGATGAAAATAAACTACAGGAATCAAAAACAACGGAAAGAAACCGAATTTTAAAAGTTGGCGCAAAACAGACTCATTTACGACGAGTTAAGTCGGAATCTGGAACCTAAAGTAAATAAGGTCCAATTGAGCAAAAATTTTACATATAGTGTGATATCAACCCAAATAGACAGAATATAAAGTTTGAGCAATTTATGATAAGGTTTGATATACTGACGCAAAAATGTTATGAATCAGACCTGATTGGAACCGAAATTGAAACCCAAAGCAAACGATATGCAATTGACCCCAAACTTAATATGTGATGTGATTAGGACCCCAGTAATAAGAGTATAAAATTTGAGCTAATTCCGAGTGGATTTATACTAACTCTAGACTTAAATAAACCCTAATGGACCCCCCTTAGGTGGACTTATATTAAGCCCACTTACAATTGACCCAAATAAGTAATAATAACCCAAAGACTAAGAAGAAAATAATAAAAA
>Ga0307515_10013144_pt1 | contig 15495 bp, 25 predicted proteins | sample 17_EM_MG_FD_194513 | JGI IMG/M metagenome (GOLD analysis project Ga0307515, IMG submission 194513) | Populus trichocarpa ectomycorrhiza microbial communities from riparian zone in the Pacific Northwest, United States - 17_EM | ecosystem: Host-associated > Plants > Roots > Unclassified | place... | reverse complement strand
TGCTCGACTCAGACAGTAGTCGACATGTGCGTTGAGTCCCGCGTTGTCCGTCCGCAGGGTTTTGCAGCATACCGGACAGATGTGGTCTTCCATCTCTCCTTCTCCTTCTACCTCTCCTTCTCCTTCTCCTCCTCCTTCTCCTTCCGTCTCCTCCTCCTTCCGTCTTCTTGACTGTGCTCCAGTTTTCGGTCTAGGTGTCAAGTTTTCCTCCGCTTTGACGGCAGCAAAAATATGCTTAACCGGCGATACAAGTTGCTCGCTATCTGTGGAGTCAGTTCGTTGCTGCGATGCGATAGGTGGGCCCTGTGATGAGGCCCTCGTTCGAACGGGAGACGGAAGAGTCTTTTGACTCCGTTGTGGACTTTCGGTACCTGCTCGATCGGGTTTGTTCGTCGGGGTTGGTAAAGGCCCGTCAATCTCCTCTACATCCGATTCTGAACTGTCCGGAGGGGCAACTGTTCCATCATTGAGTTTCCGACGTTTGGTAGATCTGGGATCCTTCGAGGCGGATTCGAAAAACTAAATCGCTGTTTATAAATGATTTTTGTGTTTATGAGAAGTGTGCGAACCCGTTTGATGCCATGCTCCGGTGCACGGAGATCCTTCAAGCTTGAAACACGTAAACCAAGGAGCCGGATACAAACGGGCAGCTCAGCCTCTAGAAGTTCCTTTCCAATCTGGTGTAGCATGAATGTGGGCAGGTTAAATCGATTCAAGTGATTGAACGCACTGCGTAGAGCTCCTCGTACTTGTTCACAAGCTTGCCAAATGTCTTTGCTCTACTGATTACTAGGTACACATGTAAGAGGGGTTTAATTTGATATGGAACCTTGAGGCCTTACATTCGAAAGTCTATGTGGAGTTAGTCACAGTTGGGATCCTTGAAACTAGCCCTCACATCCAGCTTGAGCTTGAGGGTCACGGTATACCCAGCAAACCCAGTTCGCACCAAATCCCCTTCAAGTTCCTTTGCGCATGCATCAAGTTTCCCTAAGATAAGTTGAGGGTCTTTGATGGCCCGGAACGTCCTATGGGATGCACCGTGTTAAATAGACGATGCTGATATTTATTTGGAGCGTGATACGAACCGTTCGGTTCCTACGCTCTTGCGGTCCTCTCGTGCACCCGGCTCTACATTGTTTGAACCCTGTTTAGAGCAGACTACTCAGCAACGAGCATCGTGACGACATTCATCGAGTGTGGACGCACGAGCCCGAGATATATCGCGAGTTTGTCCCTAGCGTGAAAGTGCTTATCTAATAGCAGCAATGTCGCTCGGTGTTTGTAAACATCGCCGCAACTCTTGATTCCGATGGAGTCGAGCAGCCGTTCTGAGACTCTCCCGATACCAGGGATCTACCTTGAACGTTAAATCCTTGGACATGTGAGAGGAAAGGCACATAGTCACATACTCGGCGGATAGGCAGGTTTTGCATGAAATCGACAACAGCTTGCTGTTCAAACATTAAGGCGAACTGGCCATTGGGTTTGTTGTAGTCACTACAAATCTAGAAGGGCCGTTAAGGAGGAACAGGACGGAAGAGGAAATTGGAATACTTTGGCGAGCATCTACCACACCACATTATTCAATATTTGTGTTTCGCAATTGGAGAAGAAGGGGCTCACTTTATTCGGAGCGATCCCAGCGCTCGCTGTGAGTTTGGTCTCCTCAAATATCTTTGCTCGCATTTCTTGGACACAGTCCCCTGGACTGATTCCACGCTCCTCGCAATAGACGGTAATACTACAGTCCAGAGATATAAATGATCTGTCATCATTATGAAACCTCGTTGAAGGACTCACTTCAGATAGGCCTCGTCCTGTCCCGCTGCCATCATTTGGGGGTCGTAACTCCTCAATACATCCATTACTTTCTTGCTCATCTCCGTGTACCTATCAAAATGACTAGGTACGACGATGAGATGGGGGCACAATTTCAGCGCGATGTATTGGGCCATGCCGGAACGGACGCCAAACTTGCGAGCTTCATACGATGCCGTGGAAAGCACCCCACCCTGTACACCAAAGGCTTTCCCAGCGAGCGAAGGATTGTCCAGGATCTGCGGGTTTGGGGAAGGGTGGCAAATCATTGGTCAAAAGCAAATTTGGGAATAATAGGATAACTGGCGAGGTGGGCGAGAGGAGGTGTCCGGCAAAGTGACTGAGTGTACCTCGACACTAGCGTAAAATGCATCCATATCTACATGAACGATGTATTGCGAAAGATCGCGCGTTGTTTCCAACTCTGCGATGATCTTGTCTGCATGCGCTTCTAGCTTCGCTGGAAGGGAAATAGATGCATGAACGACTCGCTTTGAAGTGTGACAGAGGGCTGGAGAGCTACTCACGGATATCGGCTGCCTTGACGAGCGAGTCACGCAGTCTGAGCATTTCTTCAATCTTCTTGTTGAGCTCTTCGTTCTTCCGTCTTTCGTTCTGAGAGAACAGACGTTATTTGTCGTTCTGGTTCATGTATCGTTCGACGCTGAAAGGTTACCAACCTCGTAGTACTTACTCCCTTTGCTGGTCTCAGCAATGACCTTGTTAATTTCTGTCTGGTCTCTAGCGAGGCCCGCCTTGCCACTCGACGGTCCAGCTAACCGATGGACGAGCGGATCTGTGTTCGCCATTTTTAACCCCGAACCTACAAATACAAGACCGTGCCGTATTTTATCTTTTCCGCGAAGATTCTGGAACCCGAAGGTTGTGAACGAAACCAGATGATTGAGGCTGGCGTCGGAACCAAATAAGCAACAAAGCCACTTGACACTAGTTAAGCTCAAGCTTTGAAGCTTGCTTTCCGCCACAACCACCCAACTTGAGACACCTCCGATCTTCTATTGACGACCATGTCGGGCTTTGTGGTCACCGCTGAACAATCTGAACAATCTGAACAATCTGCTCGTGCCGCTCTGGAGAAGAAACTTGCTCAACGTCCCGATAAGCAAGACCTTATCAACTACAATATCTTGCCTGGTACGTACTTTCTCCCTCGAAATCTTTCGGGAGAGCGGCAGCATGGCAACCGACGGTCTCATTCAGCTACCAACGTTGCACCTGCGCTCCAAGCTGCACAGAAGGATCTCGAGCGAAGCCGGCTCGAGGTATGTCCACATAATGCAGAAGAGCTCCTGATCACCCGATTGACGATCGTGGTCCCTCCTCAAGGACACTCTCGACGCTAAGCTCAAGAGCCGCCCGCCTGCTGAGCAACTCGTCAAGGAAGGCATCCTCCAGAGTGAGCATACACCTATTTATCCAGTATCATAGCCAAAGTTTGTAAAAGTGGTGTTGACAAGAGTAACGTGACAGAGGATGACACTCCGAACCCCTAAGAACATCATGTAACTCGAGGAAATAGGGATGTGCAATTCTTATGTTGTTGTCAAATACTAGCTTGCCCTGCTTGGATACTTGCGTCGAGTCTTAGTCCCGCTCGATTTTGTTCCCCTTTCGCAACTTGTCCTTGACATGACCCACTGCTCTCAAAGCACCAGCGCCCCCTGCCCAACCCTTCGCGTGTAACCAGCGCACAAGTCTGGGTGTCAATGCGATGGTGAAGCCAGCTCGAAAGGGTAAGAAGAGCGTCTTGTGCACGGTGTATGCCAGTACAACCATCGCATACAAGCTCTCTGATCCTGCATCTGTAGAACTCTCCTTTCCGGGCTCCAATGGCGCCGGTTCTCGCCCAAGCACCCCGAGGACGTGCGCTTTGATGTAGGCAGTCAACTGGCCGACTTGCTCAGCACCAAGGAAGTTTATGAGGGCAAATGCGATGCCAAAGTCGATTGTGCCAAGAGTGAAATACACGCCGAGTGCGTACCAGCCATACGACTTTATGAGGTGTTTTAGCCTGGCGGTGAGTGGCGCACTTGGGGGTGGTTCCGCGAAGCCGGGTGAGGGTGGTGTGGTTCTAAGAGGTGCATATGACTTAAAACCGGCTGACGAGGACGTTGTGAGGCGAATTGGGGAGTTGCGGGATGTCGGAAGTATCGAGGGCGTGACTGATCTCCATGAAGGGAGTAACCTCGAGAGCATCCGAGGGACCCGCTGCATCGTTTTCTCGTCTGGCTCGAGGGCGTTGGAGGTGAAGGTGGTTTGCTGTCAACTTGCAAAGCCGGGCCGGACGACGCGTCCTCCAGCCGCCCAAATAGCGGCATAGCCACCACACCCGGTGAACGACTTGATTCCGGCGCGAGCGCTAATGAGTTAGAGTTGGGCAACCCCACTCGAGTATCCAACCGCCCAGCTCGACTGGAGCTCTTATCTTGCACTCTTGCACTCTTGCACTCTTGCCCCCTAACCACAACCCCAATGTCCCAGCTAAATGCCACAAGTGCCACGCTCACCGTCGAGCAAGTCATCCACGGCTTCCACCAGTTCCTCCAATACGCCCTCGCACAAGCAAAGTTCGAGAAGATCATCGATGAGGACACACTTGCGAGCGCAGAAGCTGACGTTATGATCTGCGGCCCTGCACTTTGCTTGTATTTTGCTGCCCTACGCAGCAATACCACCCCTCCATCCTGTCCGATCCCCAGAAGCGCCGAGGGTGACGCACCGTTCATCCTCTCGAACGAAACCTGCCCTCCACTCTTCTTGCCATACTTCAAACTATGGCAGAACACTGTCCCCGCAATCCAGGCTCTGGAACCCGCCTACCAACACGACCTGGCAAGGGTCATTTGTGACAATGCGCCACTGACCTCACCCATTCCGGCTCAATTACACCGAATTTCTGCTGATCTACGCTCCGTGGCAATCGAGATCAGTCAGAGGCGGACCTTCCAGGTAAGCCCTCTCAGCCAACCATGGTCCTATTAACCTATTGACCTCGGATATGGAATAGGACCGATACAGGCACGATTTGCAGGCTGCCTTGGACGTGGGTCAATCAACGATGGGCGAAAAGCGACGAGTTGCGTCATTCCAACCACCACCCACTTACGATGAATCAAGCGAGCCGTCGCATTCACCAGTTCCTTCGGTACATTCCTCTCCGCGGGGTTCATCACACGGCCATGGATCGCTACCTCCATCTCCCCGCACCCGAACCTTCGCACCTCCCTCGAGTCCACCACCTACGCAAGGTGGACTTTTGACGGCTCGTCCTCCTGGTCCTCCACCTGGTCGCCCGCCTGGCACTCCACCTGGTCCTCCACCTGGTTCACCTGGCCCAAGAGCGAGTGGCAGCAGCTCTCAAAGGCTAGCACAAGGACATGGAAGGACGCCATCAGGTGCACTGGCAGACGCCTCTGCGATTGATCTCATTCGGGAAACGGTGAGTAACTCCTCTACGTTCATTAGTCCTTGCTGACTCTCACAGCTTTATGCCGCTCTGGCAGACGTAATCTCTGCCACTCCTCCCATTCGTTCACTCCTCAAAACCGATCCACCCCGCGCGTATTTCTCCGCCGTCGCCCTTGCGATTCTGCGTGTTTGTCGCAACTCTGTTACACCCATAGGAACTGTGGTCGGTGTAATGGGACGCGAATTGATTCTTCAAGAATGCCCCGTTCCCTTACGACCATTGATGACGGAGTTTGTGGGAATCAGCAGTCGAGCCAAGCAATTTGAACTTGAAGACGACCAGCTGGCGATCAGGGCCGTTCAGCGAGGGAAGGAGCCTAACGAGCCCAGGTTAGACAGATTAAGGAGGATGCTTGAGACTGGTGTCGCGCAAGAAGAGGCAAGGTATGACCGGGAAGGTCCTACTCCCCCGCACCCGCCTCCCAAGGATCGGGGTTCTGTCTCAGGGCCTGTAAGCGCTACAGGTCACTACTCTGGTCGCTCTGCAGTGGCAAATACGTTAAGTACTACTGCTGCCTCCTCTCCCAGGACCAGCAGCGAATCTACTCATGGGAAGGCGGCCAATGTGCTTCGAAAGTCCCCACGACCTCAGGACAGGCCCCTTCCGCGGCCAGTCTCCCCCGCCTGCCCCCCGGTCACACCTCGCAGGTCTGCAGAGCAGGAAGAAGCCCAACCCAGGAGGAGCGAGGAAGGAACCACTGTTCAGCTCGCGAATCGGATCAATGCATTAGCGCTTAGGATGATCGACCTGAAGATGTTCAGGGAGAGGAGCCAGATGATCTTTGCTATTCTACAGAGTGTGTCATGAACGCATCGGAAAGGATTACGACTCTTTACTGTATATGCAGATCTCATGGATTTATCCTGCTACAGTTGTCTCGGGAATGCCTTGTATATCTCAAAGTTTCCTATGGTTATTATTTCAACGAAATCACGACCTAAAACCTGAAATGTCGCAACACTTGGGGTCATGCGCCTACTGCAACAACGGATCCCTGAAGTGCTTCTGGTGGTTGTGGATGAATCCCACCTTCGTCTTGAAGTCCTCTTTGCGCTTAACATCCCTGAATTCCTTCATGTGCCGTCCAGCCTCCTTCGCCTCACCGGCATTACGAGCTTTTACGACTTGCATACCACCGCCAAACTCGCCAAATCCTCCCTTGCGAGGTATGAGTGCCGAGTTCTTTTCGTTGAGCAACTGCCGCACAAGCGCCGCGCCTGACTTGGGGTCTTCGTCCGCATTGCGCGGCTGCAGGGGATTGAGGAAGGATTGGTCGTAATACCGTTTCAACGATCGGTGGCCTATTCGTGCACCTGAAGGAAGAACGAGTTCGAAGGGCGAGTCTCCATATCGGAGGGTGTTGTCCGGTAACGACTCCTCGTCGGTCTCTTCCTCTCCTTCCTCATCTACGACTTCATCTATGTCCATATTTTCGCCCTCTTCCCCACCAACGTCCTCCCACTGTTCGTCCTCCGGCTTGGCACTTGCTTTAGGCTTCGCTTTGCCCTTTCTCCTCTTGCCGGTCTCAGGATATGAGCTTGCGAAATTATAAAAATCTGATATCTCAAGCTTCTCCTTCTGCGCATCGTATGCAATTTTGCAGTGGGCTTTGTCAACCATATGAGCGCGTGTCGCCTCAAGACTCCTGAACTCGCGCCCGATTGTGTCTTTCTCGCCCTCATCGGCATCAGCACCAGGTTGAGTGCGCGCAATCCCTTTTTTTCGGCCATAACAATAGATGCAGACGTTGCCGACGGCGATTTTCTCGCCGAGGTAACGGATGAGTCCTTCGAGATCGACGAGGTAGTCCGCGTCGGGGATAAAGAAACCATGGGAGATAGACATATGCTCCAGGTTGGCGGGTAAGGATTCGGAACGAGTTGTGCAGAACAAGCAATCGGAAGCAGTTAACCGTGTACGGGCAGCGGCGATTTTGGCGTCGATGGATTCTCCGATTTCCTCACCCTCACCAGTAGGAGGGGGAATAGGTGCTGCAGCTTCCTTGGGTGGTTCCGGTACTACTGAGGTTGCATCTTTCGTAGCTCCCGCGGTACCATTCAATTTCGAGGGAGTTAATGCAGGACCGAGAGTTTCTTCAATGGGTTTACTTGTGTGTTTGATCTCCGCTTCCTTATGCTTCTTGGAGGCGAGATGTGTACGGTAAGCGTTATCGGTGGTGTAGCTCTTCCTGTAGAAAAAAATTGAGGAATTAGATTAGTTTGACAAGCAACATATATACACTATACCTGCATATCTCGCATGTAGTGTCCTTGGGCGACAAAGTGATGGCAGTCCCTGCTCGTCGTTCAATGACCTTTTGATTGAAAATAGCCACCCCAACTGGTGGTAAACCAGCCACGCGTCTCTGAAGCATTGCAAGTCAGTTTCACGGTTTACCTATGAGAGTGTGTCATACCTTCATGTTATACCGGTGGTGGTCGGACCGATAATGTGTTCGCTGGTCTTCAGCAGTTCGAAAGGCGATCGAGCACGACAAACAAGTAAACAGATTCGATGCATCGATAGTAGTGCCATCGATAGTCTGTAAAGTGACTGGTTGTTGGGCAGCGCTGATGGAGGACATGGTCATGGCGAGTGGTGAGTCCAAGTGTGTTGAGTCTTGCTAATATACCTTTGGCACTCAAAGCGCCTCCAAATGCCTTACATAATGTACACCCGAAGCGAAGCATACGTTGCTTACTATGCAGCAAGAAGTACCAAAGAAGGAAGCGTGTAAGATAATGCATATGAAATAGTCATCGACTATGGCTGCGGCTCCTCCTTTGCCTGTTCCGCAAGGTAAATAGTCCAAGCCTCATGCCGCTTCGCCTGTTCCTCCCACTCCTTCACAACCTTCTTCGCCCTTCCTTTGCTTAATTCGTTCCCCTCTCCGTCGGTGACCGGGATCCCTTTCCCATCCCAGCTGCCGTACGTCCCATCGGGCACGTTAGGAGGCTTGAACATTTCCTGAGGAGGAAGTCTGCCTTTTTCCAGTTTAGCTAGTTGCCTTTCCCTCTCAATTTGCTTCGAAGCAGCTTTTTTGCGCTCTTTCTCCTGAGCAGCTACAACCTTCTCCGCTCGAGCTTGTTGCAGGGCAGCGGGATCGACGAGTTTGACGAGAGCTTTGCCATCTGTTCATAAAAATAGGTGTATCGCATAGGTGACCGAGATAAAGACAAGCTTACCTTCTTGATCATCTAGCGCGACACCGAGCGGAATAAGGTCTTCGTCTCTTAACCGATCAGAAAGTTTCAAGAAGTCCGTCAGCGGCGCTTTTTCTATAGCCTTAGAGCGCACTTCATCCCTGAAGGCGGATAGGACATGCAAGTATGGCATAAGAATCTCGTCCCTCTGCACCCCCTTAATTAGCACGGTTGCCTTTCATTATATCGACAAGGTGGACTACTCACGTCAACTGTTCCCTCTACCGTTCCATGTCTTAGGGCACCCCACCCAATTTCAGCTGGTGGACCCTCGCCCAGCCCAAACATCCGCAACATCTTCGTTGTCCAAGTCGCGGCATGCCGCACAACGCCGATGTTTGTCGCGCTCCGTCCACGCTGAAGATACTTGTTCGTCATGGACACGAGATCGAGAAGGATTTGGAGGGCAAGCGGCGTATTGAACGAGTCACTGAGCGCCTCGCGGAAGGCTTGTTGAGAGCGATGAATCCTAGGAGGTAGTGCTGAGTTGACAGCTAATGGGGAAGCGGAGGTAGGGCAAGGGCGTACTCTGCGGTCAAGTCTTTCTCGTCTTGCCCGTATGGATTCATCCCATTTTGCATAGAAGAGGCGCCCCGTTCTAATACCATTGCCTTCACTTGTACAAAGAAGTTCTGCATAGAGTGTAAACCCGAATCAAAGGGGCATGGCAGGGACGCACCTCGAAAGCCATCTCTCTCGCCTTGATCTCGCCTTGCAAGCTCTCCCCCATATCCATACGATTACTCCACAATTGACCCAAAAACGCCAGTCGTACTTGTCGTGCGGTGTAGTTTTGTAGGAGTTCCTGATTCTGCGTCAAGCAATGGAAGCGCGGAGTGAATGGGACGAACATCAACGGTGATAAAGTTTTTGAGGGACTTGCTCATCTTCAGACCTTCGATGTGAAGATGACCCGTGTGGAGGAAGTAGTTGACCCACTGGGGGGAGCCGTGGTACGCCTAAACGGATGGGTCAATACCTGAGATGGTTCACCCTTTCCTCTCGTTTACCTCCGACTGGGCAAGCTCATTGTCATGGTGCGGGAAGAGGAGGTCGACTCCTCCAGAGTGGATATCCATCTTATCGCCTAGGATCTCGGAAGCCATAACGGAGCACTCGATGTGCCAGCCTGGTCGTCCCTTTCCCCATGATGATGGCCAGGACGGTTCACCGGGTTTGGATGCTTTCCAGAGGGCAAAGTCCTCCGGCGATCGTTTACTGCTCTGAACTGTCAGAGCACCTGCAACCAAACTGTCAGCAAGAAGAGGCCTTTAATGATGGAGAGATAGTATACCTTCACCCTCGGCAAGCAAGCTTTTATTCCCCTTGCTCCAGGGCGCAAGCTTCGCATACTCATGTCTGAGCTCCGATCCTTGGACAAGCGCCCCATCAAACGTAGCTTTGTCAAACCAAACGTTACCATCACCACCAGCGTATGCAAACCCGTTGTCGATAATGCGCTGTACAAACTCGGCGATTTGGGGGACATAGTCGGTAACCCGGGTGAGCGTGGTCGGGGGCTTGACTCGAAGGCGGGCCATATCCCCCATAAATGAATTCTCCCAGTACGCTGCCAGCTCGCGGAAAATGGCTGGATCAGTCACCGTGTGCTTTAACTATGTGTCTCACGGTGTTGAGTACGAGGTGTACCAGGGAAAGGGGAAAGAGTACCTGGATGTCCAACCTGAGCGCTAAAGTATCTTTTGTTGCGTCTATGAAGCTGATTGCCTCGGCATGGGTAGCACTCTTCTCATCGGAGAGGAGCGATGATGCCTTTACGATGGCTTGTCGAGTCGTAGTCTGGATCGAGTCAGTGCTCTGTGTGGGCAAGGTTTGCACTGTACCCACCAGAGTCGCTATATGCATCGCAAACTTCTCGTCCCGCTCAGTAGCCCTTGCAAACCATGTCGAATCCTTGATCAAGACTTGAAGGCCATCCCATTCAGAAGCATACCCGGTCTTGAGTGACTCCTGGTCCGATGCTGACAGACCCCCTATGACTTTGCTTGACAGGTACTCGTTCCATGACTCGTCTGCCAGATCCACGAGCTCCTTAGTCAATGATCGGTGCTGGTCCTTCAGGTTCTCAATCAGGTACTGGTGCCGTGCTCGGAGGATAATCTGCAGGTAGATCAGCGCGTGTTCCGCGTTTCGACGCGTGAAACTGGTGGACCTTGTCGTCGATGTCGGTGATGTTCATAACAAGATGGACATCGTAGCCAAAGTAGTCTTCGAGGATGCGACGGATGATATCCTGAGTGACATAGTTGCTAAAAATTGCCGGGTGTGAGTCTGTTAGGTGTTAAGAGTCATCCTCCACTTACCGGGCATGGCCCATATGAGCCGCATCGTAGACCGTTGGCCCACAGTTGTACCATGTTACTAGTTTTCCATAGCTGGGTTTGAATTCGTCCTACGATGACGCGTCTGGATGAGTTCTCGCATATGCCACCGTGTTCGAGGATGAGTACCGACTTTCTGGCGAGTAAGCGAGTTGTAGACGCGGAGGACGGGCTCTGGCGTCGTTGGGCTTGGCCTTATCCAGGTACTCGCTGTTGTCTGAGTCGACGAGGACATAGAGCGGAAATGTCGACAGGACAGAGGTGAGAAACGAAAGCAAGCGCGAGCTAACAACATTTAACTCTTTTATTTGGTGGATTCAAACTTGGCCACCGACCACATTCCACCGCACTGACTCGCCACTCCGTCGTCCATAGCCGCAATGTCACGAATGAGCTACGAAGACGATGACGATTACACCGACGACTCAGAGGGCGACGTCGAGATGACTCAAGAGGAAGACGACGAACCAGGCGTGTTCTCTCCCCTCTTCGCCCACTCGCTGCTGACTTCGTCGATTACTTACAGAGATTGTGGACGATGGAATCGACTTCGACGTCGTCGCAGAAAGGGACAGGCCAAAGTCATATGACATCGAGTACAAGACGCTCTCTGCAGATCAAGTCAGGCAGACAATGAAGGCAGACGTAGAGCACATTGTATCCATGCTTGGCCTAGAAGTGTGTATCACTCCTATCCATGGTTTGAATTCTTTGCCACAACTGCCTTGCCACTGCTCCACTCTGCTGACTTAGGTTTCCAGCCTGATCCTGCGCAGATTCTCCTTCGTGACTTCCGATGGAATAAGGACCAGCTCATTGACAAGTATCTCGAAGACCCGGACGCGGTCGCCATCAACTCCGGCCTTACAGTCCCCCCGCCCCGTCCAAAGCCGGAACCGAGCAAACCCTCAAACAAGGGCGGTTTCTTGACTCGATCGTCTCGCAAAGCGGCATCTCCCGCGTCTTTCTCGGCCACGTCCTCACAATCGTCGCAAGACCCCTTTGAATGTCCCATTTGCTGCGATGTTGAACCACCAAGGGTCCTGGCGCTAAAGTGCGGCCACCGCTTCTGTTCCGATTGCTGGCAAGCGTACATTCACAGCAAAATACGACAAGAAGGAGAGTGTAACATCCGTTGTGCGAAGACCGATTGCGCCCTGGTTGTCCCTTCAAAATTCATCTGCGAGCTCACTGACAAGGCGACCGCGGAACGCTTCGACTTGCTGATATTGCGACAATATGTCGATCATATGGCAAAGCTTAAATACTGCCCTGCACCCGAATGCACATATACCATCTCCTGTCCTGCCGCTGCAAGCAAGGCTTCGCTCACGGCACAAGTACCCTCGGTAACTTGTCCAGAGGGTCACACGTTCTGCTTCGGATGCTCCGTTGACTCCGATCATCGACCCGTCATCTGCCCCGCCGCGAAACTTTGGTTGAAGAAATGCCAGGACGACAGTGAGACTGCCAACTGGATCAAGACTAACACCAAAGAATGTACGAAGTGCCAGAGTACCATTGAGAAAAACGGCGGATGCAAGTGAGTCTGCAAGACTTGTTCCTGGGTCTTAACAGGAAGCTAATTGTCGCGCGTAGCCACATGACATGTAAGAAATGCAAACACGAGTACGTTATAGTCGTTCTGTTGCGGTGGTATCCTCGATCCTCACCAAGCGCAGGTTCTGCTGGGTTTGCATGGGACCCTGGTCGGAGCACGGCACACAGTGGTACAACTGCAACCGGTTCGATGACAAGGCAGCGGTAGAAGCACGCGATGCACAATCGAAGAGTCGGATCTCCCTTGAGCGATACCTCCATGTCAGCCCCCCTTTTCTGTTCGGTCTTCCTTTGCTAAATCCAACCTGTTCCAGTACTACAACCGCTGGGCAAACCACGAACAATCAGCTCGACTCTCGGCTGACCTTTATTCTAAGACGGAGAAGCGAATGGAGGAGATGCAGTTGACGACCGAGCTCACCTGGATCGAGGTACAGTTTTTAAAGAAGGCCCTTGACGAAGTGTTGCGGTGCCGGATGACCCTCAAATGGACATATGCAATGGCGTACTACCTTGAGAAGGATAATAATAAGGAGCTCTTCGAAGACAACCAGAGGTGCGTAGTTTTATGTTCATATTTTGCGCGGGTTGTATTGATGTTGTGTGCTGTTAAGGGATCTTGAGAAAGCCGTCGAGGACTTATCGGAGCTCATGGAGTCACCCATTGAACCGGAGACAATCCCAACACTCCGACAGAAGATCACCGATAAGACAGTATGTCCCCTTCTCCTCCGTCTATCTTTCTTCGTGTTCCTCATGCACCCCACTAAGGTCTACGTCCAAAAGCGAAATGAGATTATGCTCGAGGACACAGCCAACGGCTTCCGCGACGGCCGCTGGGAGTGGAACGTCGAGATAGAGTGAAACAATCGTATTCCCTTATTACTGTTCGGTTTTGTTATGTTGGTCACGTTACGTCATGACGACCGCCTTTCATTCGTCTGCTGCTCTTGTGCATTGTATCTGTTTCGCCCCGTTCGCATCCCTGCTCCATCGCATCCATTCATGACGGAAAAACAGCAAATCATTGATATACATATTGGTGTCAAATCGAGTTTGGCTAATGAACTCACTGCCGAACTGGAGCGTTTGGGTGGTTGGAGTGTGCCTCGTTCAGCGCTGTAAAACAACAAATTGACTGTTGACTGTAAATGACAAAAATGGGTCGTTTCAGTGTTCGACTCAGTTGTCACTAATTTCAAACAAGAAGTCGTCATCCGAACAGTCAATCTGGAGGGATGACGGTGGTTCTTTCATCAAAAGCTCTGATATCTCTATGACGGCGACCTTTGGTTCCGCTTTGGCATCGAAGGTTGCAGTCACAGGGACCGCTGGCACCCGTGCAGCCCTGGGGATAGGCTTAGACGTGGCTCTCTGCGGATCCCGAGACATAGTTTTAGCAGCGGGCTTGGACTTCGAAGCTGATCTGGTGGTTTGACGCGGAAGTGAGCCGGTACGCGATGCAGTGGACGGTTTAGGAGCAGCCATAGAGGTCAGGGGTCTAGGTGGCGGACGCGAGACAGTCGGGAGTTGCGTGCCGAGTGCCGTCATGCTCCTGAGTGTACGAATGGTAGTAGGCACAGTAGCAGCAGGAATGGATGATCCCTTAATCACTTTGGACAGTCCACGGGTTGGAGAGGGAGCTAGATTCTACTCTCAGTGCAAGGCATATGCCAGAGGTGGTAGAACATACTTTCAGGTCGCACATCAAGTTGGAGGGATTCCTCTGGGATCTCGATGACATCACACCCATGTGACGTATTTATTTCCGCTCCTGGAAGAGGTGTACGAGCAAGAGTCATAACAGCTGAACCAAGCTCTTTCCAGTTTGGGAAGTCATATTCGGACGCAATGGGTGGGACTATTCACATGGTCAGATGACGATTATTGCACCGCTATTAAAGAAAGAGCTCACTAATGGCAGTTGGTGGCATGTAATCTGGCTCATCATAACATTCTTCAACCACCGACTCTTGAATTTGCTCCATACTCATATCGATATCGCTGACATCCCAGTGCGCCTTTCCAGATGGCTCGGGGGTCTTGAACAGGTTCCCCTTCTCGACTGAGAATCTCGGTGTCTTCACGCTCTTTCGAGAGGCACTGGGGCGGGTGACGGATTGGGGGAGGGCGTCGTCGACGAAAGCAAGTGGTTTTATATCGGATTGTTTTCCCTTGTCGCCAGTGTTGAGTGTAATTTGGCGCAAATTGGCGGCAGGAGTTTTATCTCCCAAAGCATGTCTAGGGCGTAGCGACACTTCCTCGACGCCTTTGCCGACAACCACAATACCTGAGAGAGCACTTATGTTAGTAACACGTGCACACACGGTACTGCGCGTGTACTGACGCTGAAGGGGCTTTCCAGGAAGTGGTGTTTTGGGGAACTGTCTAGTTGCGATCCCGTAGTCATTCTCGTTGCGTTGTGTTTTATGGCGGGGTGTCTTGAATGGTGCTGGTCCAGTGGCATCGACCGGACGATAAGCCAACATATTGAGGGTTTCGCGGCTGGGTCCAGGTGACTTTGCTTTGTCGGACGTTCAAGTTTCGCCCCTTTCTGCATGAATGCATTAAATAATCCCAAAAAAAACTGTTTGTAAGTTTCTGAGTTCATAATAAGTACAAACTGGTTACAGACTCGTGAATTCCTTTTGCTGCTGGGGCTACATCACAGATCTCCCACACTTCAGGACAGCTTCCTTCAAGTCCATTTGGGTCGACTCTAGGAGCCTACTATCATCATCTTCTCCCAGTGATACCCACGTCTTACCACAGCAAACGCACCAATGACGAGGTCGTGCCGACTACGCTCACCTTGTCCATCCTAACTTGTGCGTTGGCATGAAGCTCTGTTACATCTACATTTGCGGTTTCGAAAGTGCCCCACTCGCCCTCGACGATATCCAGGATCTCGCGGGCACTCATACAAAGCAATCTAGCATAAACAAGAGGGGCAGGCACTCAGGACAAGATCTTCGATGAGATACATGTGACCCACCATGGATATGGACATCTGTATTCTTCGTTTTTTCCGGTTCGTCGAGGATTGACACAAAGCGCGCGGCGAAGCTACTCAACGTGG
>Ga0307515_10013143_pt1 | contig 15495 bp, 3 predicted proteins | sample 17_EM_MG_FD_194513 | JGI IMG/M metagenome (GOLD analysis project Ga0307515, IMG submission 194513) | Populus trichocarpa ectomycorrhiza microbial communities from riparian zone in the Pacific Northwest, United States - 17_EM | ecosystem: Host-associated > Plants > Roots > Unclassified | place... | reverse complement strand
GTAATAATAACTAGTGGAGTAGTTGCCTAATAGATTAACTCTAATTGTATTCTAAGAATTACTATAAGGAAGGAACTATCTAGGTAGGGACTAAGGGTCCTTAAATATATAACCGTACTTCTATAAAATCCTTCTTATACGTAATATACGTCTTATACGTAAGGTACGTAAGTTCCTCTCGTTCCTTTCGTTTAATATGTAGCATATTATATAACCTTAGTTACTATTCTTCGTTATATAGTTCTACCGGCTCCATCCTGGACCGTGCTTAAATTAACTAACTAGCTTCTTCCGTCTCTTCTCTAAGTAGTTATAATATTGTACTTAAAGCGTCCGTAACACTACTTACTAGCTAGATACTAATCTTTATAAAATAAGGCCCTAAAACTAATTCTAGGAGCGTTTAAAGGATTCCCTATCTAAGCTATATAAATTAAAGCTTCTATTCTTCCCACTAGAATTAGATTTAAAAGGCTTTGCAATAGCTACGTATTAAAAATCCTAAAGTTTAAAGAAAACCATGTAATTAAGAAGGTCTATATAGAAGAAAATAACAAAGATAGGGATGAACTAGCAACTAGTTCTAGCTCTAATTCTAGCCCTAAAAACTCTACTATAAGACACCTCTTACAGCTAGAGATATAGCTATAATCCCTAGTCTCTAGGGTTTAGCAGCTAATTTAAAACTAGAAAATAGAGAGAATCTCTCTAAATTAGTAAAAACCGTAGTCTTCTCCTATTTCCGTATTTTCTTCTATCTCTAAAGGTAGTAAGGAAGAGGCCGTATAAGAATATTTAAGACTAATAAAAAATTTATAAGAATCCCTAGAGTAAGACCTAGTAGATATATACTATATAGATGGCTCTAAAGACAATAAATTAAATATAGTAGCGGTATATAAAATAAGAGAGGGAAATAGGATTAAATACGCAATAAGCTAGAATCTAGGACCCTATGTAAAAATTATAAATATAGAGATTTATACAGTCTATAGAGTATTAGAATACCTAAAGTAATAAAGACTAGAAGAGAAATAGGTTTATATCTTTATAGATAGCCAGGTAGCTATTAAAAGATTATAACTTAATTCTCTTATAGGAGGACAAGAACTAGTTTTTAAAATTATGTAAAGCTATTCCTATTTAGCTAGTAAGAATATCTTTATTAACTTCTATTAGGTTTCTAGCTACCTAAAAATCTATAGAAATAAAATAATAGATAAATTAGCTAAAAAGGGCCTTTCTAAAAGAAAAATATAATCTTTATATACTTCTTTATCCTATATAGGGAGAGTAATAAGAAAAAAGATACTAGAATAGTAGGAAAATAACTAGCAATGGAATAAAAATAAAGGAAAATACTATTTTAGAATCTATAAAGAAAGCAATTCCTTTTCTCTTAAAGCCCCTAAGGAGAGATATCCTAAAAGGCTATAATTAGCTTTCTTCCAGCTAAAACTAGGAAATGGCCATCCTAAATCCTTCCTTAAAATAATAGGGAGGGATAAAAAAAGGTAAGTGCTTTAAGGAATATAGTGCTATATAAACTCCTAAGTACCTACTATTAAACTGTTATCTATATTAGGGAGAAAGAAGAGAAATATAAAGAAAACTAGGCTCTTTTCTCTCTCTAAAGAAGTTATTTTATATATAAAAAGGAAGAGAAGCGTTTTTTCTATTTTTAGATAAGACAGAAATTGCTACTAGGAAGTGGCTAAAAGTAGTAAGATCCTTAAAAGGAGATAACTCCTACTAGGTTTCTAGTAGATAGATAATAAAGAGTAAAAGGATAGGGATAGGCGTTAGGGTTTCTTATAGTTCTTTCTATTGTTTTCTTATTACTTAATAGTTATTAGCAACCTAGTATTCTACTAGGAAGTAGTAAACCCTTAACTTAGAGGTTTATAAACTACTAGTATATATTAAGCTGCCTAGGAAGGATATATATATATAAAACTATAGCGCTATAGCCTAGAGGCTGCAGCGTAGTATTATACGTAGCATAATACAGCGGATATAAATAAATAAATAAAAAGTACGATACCTATTTACCTATTAACTAAGTAAATAATATATACTCCTTTCTTCTATTTCCTACTTTCTTTCCTATATAACGTCTTGACTTTATTATACAGTTTATATATATAGCTTAATAATATCTACTTCGCTATATATTATTATCGCTTACACTTACTCTATAATACTCGGCTAGTTAAGCGCTAATAGTATAAGGAGGAGGGCTTAAGAGCCTTTCTAAATAACGGCTTTAGCGACGACTTTAATAAAGGTAAGACTTTTAACAAGTACGAGGATTAGATAAAGAATAATCTATATAGGGAAAAAGAATGTCTTAAACCTAATTTTATACTAGTAAGCTCTCTATAACGGAACCTTATAGTAGGAACTACAATAGGCTTATTAATGGGCTAGGTATATAGGTAATATAAATTAAAGTCAACAACGTAATAATAACTGGTGGAGTGGTTGCCTAATAGATTAACTCTAATTATATTCTAAAAATCACTATAAGGAAGGAACTATCTAGGTAGGGACTAAGGGTCCTTAAATATACAACCGTACTCCTATAAAATCCTCCTTATATATAATATACGTATACTCTATCTACTCTATTATAGATTATATAGATCCTATAAATTATATAGATTATATTATATAACCTTAGTTACTATTCCTCGTTATATAGTTCTATTAGCTCTATCCTAAACTATACCTAGATTAACTAACTAGCTTCTTTTAACTCTTCTTTAAGTAGTTATAATATTATACTTAAAGCATCCGTAACACTATCTCCCTCCTTTTTATCTTTATCCTTAAAGATTCCTAATATCTCTAAGTTGTTTACTAGAGGTGTAATATCCGTTTAATTAATTTAGTTAATATTATTGCTTATTATACCTAAAGCAATTTCTTCTTCCTTAACCGCTCGTTGTATTCGCACTATTGCTATAATACTGTCTTTTAATAAGATTATACTATCTCCGTATTCTCGTTATTTAAAAAAGGGGTTAGTTTATATTATATTAGCGAGTCTAGCTTTATAACAACCGTTCTTTTACTTAAAGTATACTAAAGTAAATGTTTATTCATCCTATAACGTTTACTTTATCTCTAATACTAAATATATATAACCTATTACTTTTAATAGTCGTCTAGTTCCCTAATTAATTTGTCTTAAGGTCTTATATTTAATCTACTACTGCGCGGCTAGATAATAAACTGTCTATTACTCTTGCTAAGTTACGCTATTCTTATAACGTAGAATAGGAGGCTACTAATACTTAGTAATAGGCCCTTAAGTCTTATCTTGCGGCGTCTACTTAGTTAATCTATCTTAAAAAGGTTTGTAAGAAGGTCCGTTCTAAGGAGTAGAAACTTATAGAATAGGGTCTATAGAAACTTAGTAATAAAAAACGGATTCCCTTTTAACTAAGAAGGAAACAGATCTAAGTAGTTTGGCAACTACTCTTTTTAGGTCCCCCTTAGGTAACTTATTCTTTAGTAATTCTTCTTTATTAATACTACCTAACCTAATTTCTTTTAATATTCCTATACCTTTCCTATAGCGTTTTTTAAGTTCTCTAGTAGTTCCTAGGTAGTCTTAGTATAGCCTATCTACTTAACTTTATATTATATTTTATTATTAATATCCTTATAGTTAACAATCTTTAAAACTTACTATTTATCTTCCTCTTATCCTTTATACATGTCCGCTTTATAAACTAGTAGCTTAATATTCCCGTATACCGGCTCTAGCATTATAATATACTATATAGGGTAGATCTTTATTCTAGTTAGTAGGTTTAACTTAAATATAACTAGTAAAATCTTTTACTTAATTTTAAAAGGTCCTAGTCTAACATAGTCTAACTTCTTACTTAGTTGTTAACTCTTGAAATTTTTATATAGTAGCTATACTTTATCTCCCTCCTTAAGATCTGGTCCCTTAGATCTTTTAGCATTATAGTACCTTTTTATTCTTTCTTATACTTTCTTTATTAATTCCATAAGGTCTATATAAAGATTTATTAACATCTTTATTCTTTCTTTTACTATACTACTCGTTTTTTTTACTTGCCGTAATAATAACAATATTCTTAGCTTATATCTATAGTTTGCCTTAAATAGTAATATACCTATTCCTTTTTAAGGTGTTATATTATATATAAACTATATAACTAGTAATAGCAATACCTAATTATTCTGTGTATAATTAATATAGTATCTTAGATACTGCTCTAGTGTCTAGTTTAATCTTTCCATTTAACTATCTATCTGCGAATAATATACGGTAGAAGTTACTACTTAAACTCCTTATTCCGCTAAAAATACCTTCTAAAATACTACTATAAATCTTAGATCTCTATCTAATATAATTTTACTTAGTACTCCATGTCTTATAAACACTTCTTTAATATAGATTTTAGCGATATTTTCCGCTAATATTTCTTCTATATAGGCTATAAAGTATCCCTACTTTATAAGCTTATCTACTATTACTAAGATTATATTATAATCTTATCTAGTAATAGGATCTCTTAACCTTAGTAACTTTATAATAAAGTCCCATAATATAACCTTCTATAGTCTCTTTAGTATTTTAATAGGTTATAGCCCTCTATATAGCTTATGCCTTATTAGTTTATTCCTTTAGCAATTTAGATATTCTTTTATAACTTTTCGCACTAAGCCCTAAATTCCGTTAATAATATACTCCTCTTAAAGTCTTAATACTAAGCCCGTGGCTCTATTATATCCTTAAGTTATTCTTCTATAAAAATCTTCCTCAAATTATTCTGCTATGCTTTTTAGAATATACTTTACTTCTTAATTTTTGTATATATCCGTCTATAGATCTTCTAGTTATACTTCTAGAATTCTTTATACCTAAAAGCTTTTTAGTAACTTATAAACTCTTTCTAGTTCTTCCTAGGTTACTATAATTTTTAGATAATTATATCTAATTAATCCGTCTATATTTTTTCGCAGTAAAGCCCCTAATAGCTTTTTATTGTTCTATAGTTTAGCCTTTTAACTTAAAGCATCTACTCGCGTATTATCTATACCCTTAATATATTAAATTTTGAAATAGTATTTTATAAGCATCTCTACCTATCTAACCTATCTTTAGTTAAGTTCCTTTATTATTAGGAATCCTATTAGGTTTTTATAATCCGTCTTAACTATAAATAGTTTCTTTATACCTTATAAGAATACTCTCTATTTCTTTAATACTGTAACTATACCTAATAACTCCTTATTATAGATATTATAGTTTAACTCTAGTAATATTATTTTCCGACTATAATATACTACTAGGTGCTATCCGTTTTAATATCTTTATATAAAGTATACCCCTAGTATATAGTCTAATACATTTATTTCTATAACTATTTCTAAGCCTAATTAATAGATCTTAAGAACTAGCTCCTAGGTAAACAACTCTTTAACTTTTCTAAAGAGTTCTTACTATTCCTCTCCCTATATTTATAGTTCTTCTTTCTTTATTAATTACGTAAATAGCTTAATATTTTTTAACTACTACGCTATAAACCTTCTATAGTAATTATAAAACCCTAAAAATAATCTTAACTATATAATATTCTCTAGTTCTTACCAATTTACTATAGCCTTAATCTTTTTTAGATCTATACTAAATTGGCCTAGTTTAATAATAAATCTAATAAAATCTATCTTCCTAGTAAAAAACTCGCATTTCTTAATTGCTACTAGCATTTATTCTTTTTATAGTCTCTTTAAAACCCATTTAACATATTCTCCGTATTCTTCCTTAGTTATTAAGTAGATAATAATATTATTAAGGTATACTATAATAAATTTATCCAAGTGTTCTCCTAATATATTATTAATACACTTTTAGAATATTACTAGTACGTTTATAAGCCCAAATTGTATAACTAATGGCTTATATAGTCCTTCCTTTAACCTAAAGGCTGCCTTTTATTTGTTACCTTTCTTAATTCTAATTTAATAGTACGCCTATTTTAGATCTATCTTTATAAAGATTTATACGTTACCTATCCTATCTTAGATTTCGCTAATTAAGGGTAAAGGATACCTATCCTTTCTAGTAATACTATTTAACTGCCTATAGTTAATATATAGCCTTAATTTACCGTTTTTCTTTAGTATAAACAGTACTAGATAACCCGCTAATAACTACGATGGTCTAATATATCCCTTTTATAAGTTTTCCTAAATAAACTCCTTTAATGCTCTACCTTCTTCTTTAGTAAGCTTATAGATTAGAAAGAACCTTAGACTTATTCCTAGTTCTAATTCTATCTTATAGTCCTACGCTATATACTCTAATAGCTTCTTACTTTTTAGTAACTATAGTTTCTTGCCATACTTATAGTATCTCTTTAGTATATAACTTAAGCCTTTTTCTATTTCTTTATAGGTTGCTCCTACTTAGTACTATACTATTTTAGCTTATTGCCGCATCTTACGTTATTAAGTATCTCTAATATTAACCTAACCTATAATCTAATTAATCTTTAGATTATATTCCTGTAACTAAGGCATTTTTAATACTGCCTTGTTATTTCCTAATAGTAATATATTAAAAGACATCTTAATTTATCTTCCTTTAATAATTAACTAAATAGGTCCTATTTTAAGATTAATAATCCCTCCTCTATAGGTTATTAGATCTCCTAAAATCGTAACTAATAGATAAGGTTATTTCTTTTTCCTATATAGTAATCCTATCCTTTTAACTGCTGTTAGTAAGATATGGTTCCTTATTACTCCACTATCTATTAATGCCTTAAACTGTTAATCTTGCCACTTAACTTATAAATTTAGGTGCCGTCTTTAAATTCCTTTAAGGGTTTAAGGCTCTACTATTAGTTCCCTCTAGTCCTATAGGCCTCTACTTTTCCTAACCGTTAGCTGCTTAATCCTATTTATACTTAGTCTAACTTTAGCTAATACTTAGTTTACTTTTTGTCTTTAATATACTATAGACATATATTCTCTAGGTATTCCTACTACTATTATCTATTTAGGCATTCTTCTATAAGAAATCGTCCTAGCTAAAGTATTAAGTCTCCTAACTCCTGAACTTCTACTAAATGCTAACTATGTATATACTTAGTATTTTTATACTTTTATTTTTTTGCCAACTAATATATTCTTATAAAATATTTTTAATGCTTATCCTTTGGTGCTTTATATATGTTGTATATATTATCTATATATATAATCCATGCCAATATATAATATGCTTAGTGTCTTAGGTTAACTCTTAGCTTATTTTTATCCTTAAGTTTAAACCTCTCTTATATTAATCTAAACGTTGCGACCTTATTTATAGGTACTAAGATACGCCTTTTACTTCTTTAGTCCTCTAAACATTCCTCTAGATCCTTTAATATTATAATTAAGGCTCCTTTAATGTAATTTATAGCCTTTTCCGTAATTAGGTGGTCTTAGATAACCTTTTTATCCAATTATATATAGAAATCTTCCTACTCGTCATTATGCCTCTGCCTATACTATCTTTAGTATAGCTATTAGAGTGTATACGGTTTATTTATAAGGAAGTATCTTCTTATTACTATATTATAATAGCCTTTTATATATCGTTTTTTAAACCTAGTAGGGATTTTTAGATCCTCTTTATTTTCTAGTTTAGTAAGCCACTTAGCTCTTAGTGTGCCTACTCTTAGCCTATTAGTGATTTTTTATACTAGTGCTCTGTCCCTTATACGTCCTAATATACTAAATCTCTTATCTAGTTTCTATTCTTGCTATACGATAATTCTTCGTCTAAATTCTTCCATAGTTTCCTTTAGTTTACGTCTTATAGATGGATCCTTAAAGTCTACTTACTTTTTAGTCTCGGTATTAACTTTTTAATCTTTAGGCTGAACACTTTATTCCCCTAATAAGTCCTCTAGGTCTATATAGTCTAATTACTATTTATACCGCAGATTCTCTAATCTCATTAATGGTCCTTATTTATGTCTTAAAGTCTTAGTTCTATAGGATTCTTAATTCTAAGCTTACTTCTTTCTTAAGTATTACTCTAGCCTTAGTCTAACTAGGCTTAGGTGTTCTTATCTTATTTTAAGAGTCTTAAATCTTACTTATCTTATCTTAAGAATCTTATACCTATAGGAAACTCTATCCCGAGCTTATTTATATATCTTTAAACTAAGCTACTACTCTGCTCTACCGGTTATCGTCTATTATAGGTCCCTAAGCTTGCCTTATCTCGTCTTAAGAGTCTTAGTCGTTTCTTATCTTATCTTAAGAATCTTAAGCCTTTGGCGTTTTACCTTTATTAAGTAATAAAGTAGCACTAGCAGTCGTCTGCTTGCTTAGTCTGTGTAAGACACTCTTCCTTTTATCTCGCGAAGCAATAGATGCCGTATTTAATGGTGTTATAATGCCCATTACTAAACCTTACTCTATAGCGGTCTCAGTCTCTACTTCTAGTGTAACTTTTTTAAGGTTTATACGTCCCTAGTAGACTACCTTTATTTCCTCGTCGTCTATAAATATTTTGCCTACGTTAAACTTATCGTCTTCAATGTCCAATCTACGCGATAGTTCGTTAGTTCCTTTATATTCTGCTAAATATAGCTCCTATAGCTAATAGCTTGCGCCATACTTAGCGTCTTTATAAATTTAGTATGCGTTATTATAACAAAACATAAAACTTCTAATTAAACATTCTTTTGTTCCTTATAGTATACTATTATCCCTCTATACGTGTGTATCTTCTGCTAGCCTAGTTCCCTTTATTATATAGTAACTCTAACCATCTTTATAATCCCTTACGAAGTAACCTTATTTTCTATAATTTATATAAGCTCCGTCTTTAAACTATTAACTTTGCTATAGAGTCCGCCTAAACGTCTTCTGCTGTTAAGATCTCTAGTTTAGCCTCTACTCCTTAGTCCTATAATTACTAAATTCTTAATTTCTAGGTTTCTATAGTTTCTTACTCTATCTCTTATAGGTTTCTTTAGTACCGCTTAAGTCTATTAGCTCTACGCCATACTATAGTTTTTAACTTAACTTTGGTTGTTATATACTCTACGCCTTATATAACTATAGAACTCTATCCTAACCTTTCTTAGCCTATTCTCTTTAGTAGATCTAATTATTAATCTTTATCGCTTAATTTATTAGGTCCCTTAGGGTGTCTATACCTTCTATTAGGATAATTACGTCCTAGACTTTAGCCTTAAGTCCTTATTTATACTATACTATAAGCGCTTTATTATTTTACTTAACTTATATTACTAGCGTCTAAAACTACATTATATACTTAATTGCTAAGGTCCGTTACGTAATATTTTAGAGTTTTCTTTCCGCCGTGGTTATTTATTTTAGGTCTCTAAATATCTACGTAAGTTATTCCGCGAATCCCTCCTAGCTTAAGAATATAAATCGCACCTCTTAGTTAGTGGTCGTTATTCTATTTACCTATATTTCCGTAAGGTAAGGCTTAAACTACTCTAGTACTCTTCCTAATAGGAATAGTCCTGCATACGCTATTTAATCCATAGGTGTTAGTAGCTTTGCCCCTTCTTTTATAACTTTTAAAGTATATTTATATAAGGAATCCTTTAAGCTTTAATCTTTCTCCTAAGTACCTTTTAATTAATGGTAGCTTAATCTTTGCTGCTCCTATCCCATTAATCCTATTTTCCAACGTTATATTATTTTCTATTAGCTAGTTAACTATCTTTTATAGTTATTTAACCGTTATAGGTTACTATAAGTTAGTGTCTGCTATACTAGTATCGTTACCTAATCTTAATATAGTTGCCGCCGTTAATAGCGTTATAGTGGCTGCTTTTAGTGGTATATTATTTGACTTTCTATATTTAATACCGTAACTAGGTAGTAATTGTATAACGGAACCTTATAGTAGGAACTATAATAGGCTTATTAATGGGCTAGGTATATAGGTAATACAAATTAAAGTTAATAACGTAATAATAACTGGTGGAGTAGTTGCCTAATAGATTAACTTTAATTGTATTCTAAGAATTACTACAAGGAAGGAACTATCTAGGTAGGGACTAAGGGTCCTTAAATATATAACCGTACTCCTATAAAATCCTCCTTATACATAATATACGTATACTCTATCTACTTTATTACGGATTATATAGATCCTATAGATTATATAGATTATATTATATAACCTTAGTTACTATTCCTCGTCACATAGTTCTATTGGCTCTATCCTAGACCGTGCCTAGATTAACCAACTAGCTTCTTCCGACTCTTCTCTAAATAGTCGTAATATCGTACTTAAAGCGTCCGTAACACTCTCTATATTAATTGTTTATGCTTCTTATACTTCGCGATTAATTAATTAATTTAGTATACTAATAATAAGTAATAAGCTAGAATAAGTATTTAATAATACTAAAAATATAATGTGGCTAAATAGAGTAAGGTATAAAGCTAATATAAATAGTACTACTTAATATTTAAGGTAATAGGATAAGAACGCCGTTATTAATATAAGCCGCTTAGGTTAGTACGTAGATATAGAATAGCTTAAGTAGTAAATAAGGGACTAGTAGATAGTAGATAACGACTTAACCTTACTACTAAAGCCTTAATACTACGCTAATAATATTATATATTATGGATTTCCTCTTATAGCCGGTGGTGCTATTAGAGAAGTTTATGCGAAGGCTCTACGGGCAAGATTTAGGCGATTTAGATGACCTTTAGTTGCTATACTACGCTAATACTTTTTATAGGGACTATATATATTATCTTAACAGCTTAAGCTTTTTAAGTCTTCCGGAACTAGCTCGAGATAATTCAATTTGATGGTTTTGAAGCGCCAAGCAATTTAATTCAAGTCCGAGGTTGTTGGGAGACTTGAAAGGCTTACTGCGATGCCTGCTTAAGTATGCCTGATTTCAGAGCGTCTCGGGTTTGTATTGCAAACTTCTCAACCTGTGGAACATTATGTGCAGTTAGTAGGGGACCTAGCAATCTGTGACATGAATGGACTGACATATTTACGGATTTCCGCATCTGCGGTTGCCTGATCGGTCCAAAATTTTGTAGTTGCCAGCTCGTCAATAGCATCACTCGGCTAATGAGATTACTATACGAATTCATCAAAATTTCAGTTAATGTACTTACCTCGGGGTCTTTCAAAAGTTCGTACATGTACCGTAAGACAGTGTGAACATGATATGATGTTTCCCAATTCTTAGTAAAGATTGCATGACAGACCCGTCCGTGCTATACAGTGTTAGCATGACCGATTATTAAATTCTGGCAAGAACTAACCTTTGTAATATTCGGATGAAGAACCGGAGTCAAAAACCGAACCAACGGCGGTGTTTGCGGAAACGTTTCTGTTAGATGTACTGAGAGCACAAAGTTGCCCTTATCGTATGGTGATCCCACTGGACCGGTCATGACCACCTTCCAGAATGACATATCAATCTCGTTGACATAGACGTCGAAGTAGGACTCTTGATTCAAAATAATGAAATCAATCTCTTTCATGAGAACCCTTCCTGATGACACCGTTGATCTGTCCGAGGTGACGGAGAGTGTATCGGATTGTGGTAAAATACGAGGATGAACCGTTTTCCTGGGCAGGCAATCAGCAGGAGGACGTGCTCTCGGGGCAAGCCGTTGAGCGAGAGAAGATGTCCTTGTTTGATTCTGTGACATGGATCTGGAGGGAAAGAATCGCCCGCAGTCGCTGAGAGAGATGAAGCTGCCCTTCTCCAAGGGATGCGGGCGACAATGCGGGAAATCATATGTGGTCTTCATGTCCGGTTCCTTCGGGGAGGAAGTGTTGTAATTTTCAAGAGGTACCCTCTCTATATCAGGCCTTACAGAAATGTCGAGGAATGGTTCCAGCAGGAAAATTTGATACAAGAGCATTCGGGATGTTGGTTTGAAGGCATATCCACCTGTATGCTTTGATATCTTGAATAGATCAGATGTTTTTCCAGAGCCGACTGCAAGAGAATCAAGCACAATTTCCGCATCGTACAACTCTCTGCAGAGGTCAGCAGGATTCTTCTGAGACTGGTTGTCTTCGCCGTCCGTTAAGACTATGATGCGCAATTTTGATTTGGGGTGTTTTTGCTTAAATGCGAGTAACATGTCTTTAGCCTTATCGACAGCATCCCATAACGCGGTCCAGCCCCTAGCTTTCTTATCGCCCATCATGTCCTTGAAATCCTGGGGTAGGTTAGATAGCTGAGTTAGTTCTGTAGTAACGGTAACAAGGTTTCTATTAGAAAATGTAATAACGCCAATGTGGTTGATGAGCAGATGGTAACCGACCATTCTAGCAATGACATTTTGAAAGACCTGTTTAGTTTCTGAAAGTTTGTCGAGATTGTTCGGCGCACCTACCCATTCATGGCCGAGACTTTCAGCCATAGAAGAGCTCAAATCGAAGCATATCACGATCGCCTCATGAGGGGTCACATAGACTGGCTGAGATTTTGCCATGTACTGCCAGTCGTCCAAGGCCCATGTGCCCTCTACCTTGCGTTGTTTGATAATGGCCCCCAACGCGGTTTCTAGGGTTTTGATAAAGCCCGAGTCGAGCATTTTTGTACCTGAGACGGCATTCCAGATAGTAGGACGAACATCTTTTTGGTAGTAATCTTCGTTTTTGTCAAAAACTGAGACATAGCCTTCCGTAGAGAGTGTGATTGCCGTGGGGCGGTCTTTCAGGTCTTCTGGACTTGCCATCCGAAGGTGCGGATGGGAGTTTGCTTCTGCTAATAGACGTGGGAATTCTTTTGGTGACGTAAGTGGAATTCGCCTTTTGTCGAAAGGGTTTTCTATATTATCTCGGAAATCCACATAAAAGTCTCCACAAGGGTCATAGTGGCCCCACATTGCCAATGCTAATAGCCGTACATTCTGCTTGCAATTTGCGGCAGTCCAGACTTTTACCTGTCTAATCTTGCGTGGTTCGGAAGAGGATCCCGTACGCATTGGATCGCCTGATGCCTTGAATTCTACGATGTCACACCGCCTACCAACTCGATATTCGTTGAGGATTTGATCATCCGTTATTTCTTTGAACTCGACCGAGCGGACAAGCGCTGCCTCGGGGTCGTCAATCTCTCCAGGAGTCTCACGAAGCTCCGAATCTAGCCAGGCAAAAATCTGTCTTGAACCTTCGAGTACGGCCTTGACACTGTGACCGAAAAGCTCGCTGGGAACCATCCTAAGAGCAAGTTCACGAAAGCAAGTCGCGAGGATAGCAACGGAATCGGGTTCCAGCTTATTCTCCTCAAGAAGTGTGTATAGAGCCGTGAGCGCGGGTGTAAAATGTGTGACCCTGAAATATGTCTTCAAAAGGCGTCTTTTTGGTGCATCTGAAGTGACTTTTCTGGCTTGGTTAATAGCAAGCTTCAGGCAAGTCAAAAATGCCGCAGTCCCGCGTTTAGTAGACTCAAAGGCCCACAGCGTCTCAGGGCTGTCCGCGTCAGACGGCTTGCCTGAGATAGGAACGATATAGATATCCAAAGGATGCTGTAGACTTCCTTCTGTATCACATAGAAGATCAGCAATGCGGATATCTGTCTCATTTGTCATACATAACGGGCATTCCGTGAGAAATAGTTGCACTTGGTATTTGGATAGTAGGGGTGCTTCATTGGACGACGGACCATCGTAGATACGATCGATAGCGATACCTTTTAGCTCAGAGATTGCGGTTTCACGGCTAATCGGACTGAGGTCAGGAGGAATAGACGATAGGGTGGAAAAGTCCAAAGCACGAGCAGGGGTGATCCAACGGATATAAACCTCCTTTGCCTGGTGTTTTAATGACTACCAAATCAGCTCGCGAACTACCAAGCTCAAGTGGAGCAATACCTTTGAAGCGGCCGCTGTGGGAACAAGCCACACTTTGGCTGCAAACCCTGTATCCACGACGTCAAAAACTACATCTTCTGGGAAGGCGATGAGGCCGTTCTGCGAGTCGAGGCGGAGATTGAAATCGCCTCTGTGTATGGTGAGACCTAGAACACGAGCTCGCCGCAAAGCTTCCCTTTGAAGTTCGGATATGGTCATTGACTCGGGGACCGGTACGCCTATCTCATAGGAGTCCGTCAAAGCAGCATCAGGCAAAACCACGATCAGACGTGTTGAGCCTCGACTTGAGCTACCATGACTACGGACGGATAATGTGTCTGAATTTGAGGTGGAGCGATGACTGGATGTCATGACTGGCAGTATTGGGTAACCCCAGATCTGTTATGGTCAAGAAAATTACCGACTTGTACCTCTCCAGAGCGTCAGCAGAGAGGTGTACAGCAAAATATGAGAGGGGACGATCAGAATGGAGAAAGTATTGCAAGGGCCTTCTACCCCACCTGCAGATAGCTTCACGACTTTCAAGCACCCCAAGGCTAATTTATTTTGACGCTCATTCGTGTAATTTGCTGCAAGGCTGACATTGCGATAAGAGACTGGATTTAAATGTGGCAAGGCTGAATCGTAAAGTCAACCATTCAACTCCCTCGTTTCCGTACAGCATAACGTGCTAAACTAAGTGCGGCTGCATGCAGATAATTTATTGTTTCTTGGAGTACTTTTCAATCTTTGAAAACCGTCGATTCGTCTATCTTCAGAACTACAAAGCCCGAGGTTTGAAGCGTTACACGTGTTACCGTTGCGCGCTCTGGTTGGTTGTAACGTATGAACTATTCGGGTAGTATGTCTTAATATCTGGATGAAAGCGCTTGTGATAACGTATATGTTTTCACGTACGGAGGACCGCGCGAGAGTAGATCACCCTTCCTTTTCGGGATTAGTGGTTTTCACTCCATAAGGTCCGTGTTTCGGGTTACCTCAGCAGGCTCAGACGATAGAACGTATATCCGCAAGCGGATATCGCTAACCTTTTTTGTCAAAAAGTTGATTCTATGGTCTAAGGGCGTGTTCGGTTGCAGCTCCAGATTGAATCTGGAGGCTTCAGAACCGAGTTGATCTGGAGCCTCAATCTGATCTGGAGGTGTCTGTTCGGTCAATCTGGAGCTCCTTCAGATCGGCAACCGCGTCAAATTCGCACGCTTTACCGTATATAGTAGTTGAACTTGAGCTCTTGGCGTCAGATCAATCTGGAGCTTTTTTCTCCAGATCAATCGTCAAGTCAAATCTGGAGCTCTGCTCGTGCGTTTGCCCACCATGCCCCCAACCGCCACCACCCTTACCGACGACAGATTACTACTGCAGCTGCAGGCCTATACGATGTCCTCTTAATTAATTCTTACTGTCACCGTTCAGATCCGACCAGGCAGAAGACGTCACTAATCCTGAGACCCATCTAAGGCCTTTTATTAGAACGATCAACCGAACAGTCGGCTTTATTTCAGATTGAGTACGACCACCAGATTAAGCGCCACTAATTATCTTCTAATTGACGCCGGTGAAAGCACGGATCAACGTCAGATTGAAAAAGCTCCAGATTGC
>Ga0307515_10013142_pt1 | contig 15495 bp, 12 predicted proteins | sample 17_EM_MG_FD_194513 | JGI IMG/M metagenome (GOLD analysis project Ga0307515, IMG submission 194513) | Populus trichocarpa ectomycorrhiza microbial communities from riparian zone in the Pacific Northwest, United States - 17_EM | ecosystem: Host-associated > Plants > Roots > Unclassified | place... | reverse complement strand
AGACCAGCGTCAGGATTCATTCCAGATTGGAACTGCTTTCGCCGCTGTGACGGCGCACGGCGCTGAAATCAGCCGTGCACGACACTCTTTGCGATCATGCAGTGAATACCCTTGGAGCCGTTCACCGTCTGTGTCACCCGCAGATCGGCGGCGAGGCTGCACAGCGTGTAGGCGTCCTCGCGCGACAGATTGCGCTTCTCGCCGAGCAGCACGATCATATCGCGCAGCGCGCGCACCACGCATTGATCGAGGTCGGGGTCCATCGCCATCGTCATGTAATGGTCGGGCGTTTCCGCGCGCGGATAGTCGAGCCGCAGATCCTTGCGCAGCGTCAGGCGGAAGCGGCCCTGCAGCGCGGTCTCGATCGCGGTGACGCAGACTTCGCCGTCGCCTTGCACGCCGTGGCCGTCGCCGCAGGAAAACAGCGCACCCGGCACGAACACCGGCAGATAGAGCTTGGCGCCGGCCCCTAACTCCTTGTTGTCGAGATTGCCACCCATCGCGCGCGGGATCAGCGAGGTGATGCGGCCCCATGCCGGCGGCGGCGCCACGCCCATCACGCCGAAGAACGGTTTGAGCGGCAGGTCCAGCCCCCACGGCATCCGGCCCACCATCCGTTCGCGGTCGAGCGGTATGTTGAGCAGCCGCGTCTCGTGGAAATCGTCGGGCAGGGTGCCGGACAGCGGCTTGATCAGGTTGTAGCCCCAATCCTGCCGGAGCTGGACGTCGAGAATATCGACCTCGAGTACGTCGCCGGGTGCTGCGCCTTCAACCGCGATCGGGCCGGTCAGGATATGGCCTGGCACCATCCGCTCGTTCTGGGCGTGCACATCGGCAAGCTCCGGCGGCACGTGAAATTTGCTGCGGTCCGGGACTACGTCGGGGCCGCCGGTGATGGTGTCGACCGTGACCTCATCGCCGCTGGCAATGGTCATGACCGGCTTCAATTTCGCTTCGAAAAAGCCCCAGTGACAGGTTTTGGGACTGGAATGCAGGTGATGATGGGTCATGAGGGACTTTCTATTCAGGCTCTTGTCACCACACACTGTGTCATTGCCGGGCTTGACCCGGCAATCCATCATTTTTCGGACAAGGCTTTTGTGAAGATGGATGGATACGCGGGTCAAGCCCGCGTATGACGACCGAATGTTAGATTGGTACTGCGCCCCCGTTTGAAGAGGCTTGCCTTGTTCTTTGTTCTTTCCAAAACGATCGGCTTTCTGCTGCTGCCGACGAATTTCCTGATCGGCGTCGGCGTCGTCGGCGCCATCCTGCTGGCGACGCGCTTTGCCTCGTTCGGCCGCAAGCTGGTGATGGGCTCGGTGCTGCTGCTGGTGATCTGCGGCTTGTCGCCGCTTGGAAACTATCTGCTCTATCCGCTGGAATCGCGTTTTCCGCCCTGGGATGCCGGAGGCGGCAAGGCGCCGGACGGCATCATCATTCTCGGCGCATCGATCGAGGCTGAGCTGTCGGCCGCGCATGGTACGCCGGTGGTGCGCAGTGCGCCCGATCGCATCATCACGGCGGCAGCGTTGGCGCATCGCTATCCGAATGCGCGCATCGTGTTCTCCGGCGGCAGCGCCAATCTGATTGCGAACGATGCGCGCGAGGCGGATTTCGCCGGCGCCATTTTCGAAAGCCTCGGTATTTCGAAGTCGCGGCTGATCATGGAACGGGAGTCGCGCAACACGCTGGAGAATGCGCAGTTCTCGAAAGCGCTGGTGGCGCCGAAGAACGGCGAGCGCTGGCTGCTGGTGACGTCGGCCTTTCACATGCCGCGTTCGATCGGGCTGTTCCGCAAGGCGGGATTTGCGGTGGAAGCCTATCCGGTCGATTGGCGGGTCGGTGGCCGCGGCGATCTCATGAGTTTTTCGAACGTCATCCTCGATGGGTTGGGGCGGACCGAAGTCGCGGTGCGCGAATGGATCGGGCTGATGGCCTACCGGGCCACCGGCAAGATCGACGATTTGCTGCCCGGACCGGCGCCGAAGTAGAGGTCGCAACAGACGAACGGCCGGGCTACAATTGACGGCAACGGTTTCGTCGATCAGGGAGTTTACGCCATGCAACAGCAAACGCCGCCGGAAGCGTTCGATTTGAACGGCATGGCTGCCGACCTGATCAGCCTGTTGCGCCTGCGGACCACGGTGATCGGCATCAAGATGTTCGCGACCGTCGAGGAGATGGCCGCGATCCCGAAGATCCGGCGTCCGTCCGCGGTGCACACCACCGACCAGATCGTCAGCATGGCCTCGCGGCTTGGCTGGACCGTCGGCATCACCGGCGAGGATCTCGTCGGCGCGCAATGCCGCGCCGTGATCGGCCTCGCGCCACAGGATGCGCAGTTCCTCGAAGGCAAAAACTATGTCGGGGTCTGGCACGGCACCGCCGAAGATGCGCGTCTGCGCCAGGAAGCGCTGGATGTCGTGCCGTATGGCCAATACCAGGCGATGGCGGTGAGCCCGCTCACCAGCGGCCGCCTTAATCCGCCGGACATTTGTCTGGTCTATGCGACACCGGGCCAGATGATCATCCTGATCAACGGCCTGCAATATACCGGCTACAAGAAGTTCGAATGGGGCGTGGTCGGCGAGACCGCGTGCGCGGATTCATGGGGGCGGGCGCTCAAGACCGGCGAGCCGAGCCTTTCGCTGCCGTGCTTTGCCGAGCGGCGCTATGGCGGCGTGCCCGACGAGGAGATGCTGATGGCGCTGCAGCCCGCCCATCTCGCCAAGGCCATTATCGGCATGAAGCAACTCGCCAAGAACGGCCTGCGCTATCCGATCGCGCCCTACGGCATTCAAGCCGACGTCCGCGCCGGCATGGGCGTTTCCTACGCGAAGAAATAGCGCTAGAAGCGGCCCGAACAGGCCGTCTCGGCCGCTAATACACCTCAGGGAATCCAATATGTCTTCGTCGAAGTTCGACATCGTTGTTTACGGCGCCACCGGTTTCACCGGCCAGCTCGTCGCCGAATATCTCGCCACGCACTACAAGGGCGACAGTAGCCTGAAATGGGCGATGGCCGGGCGCAGCAAGGACAAGCTCGCCTCGGTTCGCGATGCGATCGGCGCGCCGGCCGATACGCCGCTGATCGTGGCCGACGCCGGCGATGCCGCCTCGCTGAAGGCGATGGTGGATCAAACGAAATCCGTAATTACGACGGTTGGACCCTATCTGCTTTACGGTAACGAATTGGTGGCGGCTTGCGCGGCCTCGGGTACGGACTACTTTGATTTGTGCGGCGAGACGCCATGGATGCGGCGGATCATCGATGCGCATCAAACCGCCGCGCAGCGCAGCGGTGCGCGGATCATGTTTTCCTGCGGCTATGATTCCCTGCCGTTTGAACTGGGCGTGTTCTTGTGTCAGGAGGCGGCGAAGCAACAGTTTGGGGCCGCGGTCTCCCGGGTCAAGGGACGCATCCGCGCGATGAAGGGGACCTTCTCGGGCGGAACGGCGGCCAGCGGCAGAGCGCTGTTTGAGGCTGCGGCAAAAGATCAAGGTATTCTGGCATTGATGCGGGATCCGTTCTCGCTGACACCCGGCTTCGAGGGACCGAAGCAGCCAGCTGGTAACAGGCCGATGTTGGATGAGGATTTGCAAGCCTGGGTGACTCCATTTTTCATGGCGAATATCAACACCCGCAATGTGCATCGTTCGAACATGCTGATGGGCTTCCCCTATGGCCGGGATTTCGTTTACGACGAGATGCAGCTCACCGGCCCTGGCGCGGAGGGCGAGGCGCTGGCCAGGAGCATCCAGGCGGCCAACAACAAGATGGCTACGTCAGCTGTGCCGAAGCCGGGCGAGGGGCCGTCGAAGGAAGAGCGTGAAAACGGCTCCTACGATCTGCTGTTCGTCGCTGTCGCGCCTGACGGCAAGCAGGCCCGCGCCTCGGTCAAGGGCGACCGCGATCCCGGCTATGGCTCGACGTCAAAAATGATCTCCGAATGCGCGATCTGCCTGCTGCGCGATACGCCGGATGTGCCCGGTGGCATCTGGACGCCGGGCGCGGCGATGCAGCACAAACTGATCAAGCGGCTGACTGACCATGCCGGCCTGACGTTCAGCGTGGAGAAGTAATTGCAGAATGTAGGGTGGGCAAAGCCACCGGGTCGCGCGAATGCGTGCCCGATGACAGGCTCCGCGTGCCCACCATTCAGAGCGAGATCGAGATGGTGGGCACGGCGCTTGCGCGCCTTTGCCCACCCTACGATCTGCGCGATTTGCTGGTTTCTGGGCGACGCGACCGCTATGCCGCGCGGGGATCGTAGCGGTACATCCAGTCCATGCCCTTGGCCGTGACCGGCAGCAGCAGTTTCAGCATCCGGTCGCGGATCCACGCGCCGGTCGGGCTGAACTCGCGCTTGCTGTTGCCGTTGCGGCGGGCCAGCGCCACGATCTTTTCGGCGCGCGGACGTCGCTCGGCTTCGAAGTTCTGGAACGTCAGGGACAATTCCTGCTTCGCCGCCATCAGCCGGCCGAGCCGCATGGCGTCTTCCAGCGCCAGCGACGCACCCTGGCCGGCATGTGGGCTGGTGGCGTGCGCGGCGTCGCCGATCAGAAGCGTCCGCTTGCGCGACCAGGTCGGCAAGGTCGCGACATCGAGCGTGTCCGTGACCACGATGTTCCTGGCGGCATCGATGATTTGCGCAATCGGATCGTGCCAGCCGGCGTGGAATTGGCGCAAATGCTGCCGCAGCTGATCCTGGCTCATGGCGCGATAGGTCGCGGCGTCGACGCCGTGCGACGGCTGCGTGCTCCACCACATCAGGCCGTCCTCGACATCGGCACTGCAAAAGCCGTAGCCGAAGAATCCGCTTTGCCCGAATGTCGTCACCACGCGCTGTCCGATCGGGCTATCCGCGATTACTGACCGCGGCACGAAGCCGCCAAAACCGATCAGCCCGGTGTCGAACGGTTTTGGGCCATCCGGGATCACATGGCCGCGCACGGCCGAGTGCACACCATCGGCGCCGATCACAAAATCGCCTTCGGCAAAGGTGCCATCGGCGAAATGCGCCACGACCGGCTGGTCGGCGCGATCCTCGATCGCCACCAGCCGCTTCTCGAACCTGAGTTCGACATTCGCGCACCAGGCCTGGTTGATCAGCATTTCGTTGAGCGTGGCGCGGCACATGTTCACTGCGGGCTGGCCGAACCGCGCCTTCATGTTGCGGTTGAGCGAGCCGAGGCGGTCGCCTTTCTGCGAATAGAAATCGAAGGAGTCGGCGACCGAACCGCGCCGGATCATCTCGTCGGCGAGGCCGATTTCGGCCAGCACATGCATGCCGTTCGGCGCGATCTGCAGGCCGCCGCCGATCCCGGTGGAGTAGGGCCATGCCTCGAACACTTCGGCGTCGATCCCGGCCTGCTTGAGGAAGATCCCCGTGACCGGACCGGCGATGCCGCCGCCGATGATCAGGGCTTTGGGTCGTTTCGTCATGCCTTGCTCCGTGCATCCGCGAGGTGGTAGGAAATCAAAGCGGCTAAATATCTTAGCAGCTAAGATATATACGGACTAAGATATGAAGCCGACCTTGTCAAGGCCGAAGGCGCGGGCTGCGTTGTTAGGGGAACTCGAAGAAGCGATGCGGCGGTCGTCGGCGCAGGGCGTGCTGTTCGGCCAAACCGTTGCCAATGTGGCCGGAATTTCCGGTTCCGACCTCGAGTGCCTGGATTTTCTCAATCTGGAGGGGCGCGTGACGGCGGGCCGTCTCGCCGAGGTCACGGGGCTGACCACCGGCGCCATCACGGGCGTGGTCGACCGGTTGGAAAAGGCCGGGTTCGTGCGCCGCGAGCGCGACGAGACCGACCGGCGCAAGGTCTTTATCGTGACCGTGCCGGAGAGTGTCGCCGAGATCGGACGGTTCTACGTGCCGATGCAGGCGGCGATGCACAAGGTCTTGGGCAGCTATTCGGAAGCCGAGCTGCAATTGCTGCTGCGCTTTGCGAGCGAGGGCTACAAGGCCGTGCTGGAGGCGACCGAGGCGCTGAAGGGATTGATCGGCGCTCCGAAGGCGAAGGCGCCTAAGAAGCCGGAGCGGGCGCGGCGTTGAATGCCCGGGCCTTGTAAAGCTCGGCCGCGACGAACATGCCCCACATCAGGCCGAGCATCATCCAGAAATGCCGCCAATGGTCGGTGTCGATAATAAAACTTTCGCCGACGGTGCCGAGATAGGCGGCGAACACGGCGAGATAGGCGCGCTGCCAGGGCGCGCGGACGAAGATGTAGCGGAATCCATTCAGCGCCGTGACCAGCACCAGCGCCGGATAGCAGACGCCGGAGAGCCAGCCCCCCGACATGAAGGCGTTCAGATAGGAATTGTGGGTGTCTTCGGGGAAGTAGCGGATGAACTGCAGCGGACCTATTCCGAACGGTCGATCGAGCGCCATGTCGGCGCCCAGGATATAGCGGCCGAACCGGCCAAAGCGGCCGCTATCGTAGCTTTGATCGAAGCTGGCGCGCTGCTTGAACATCTGCGCGATCGAGTCGAACGACAGCAGCACTGCCACCAGTGCCGCCGCCAGCACGATGGCGATCAGCGCCATCATGATGATGCGCGAGCGCTGTGCCTGCGACCGGCTCGTCAGCACCATCAGCACCAGCATGAAGAGCGAAGTCAGGATCAGCCCGCCCCAGGCCGCGCGCGAAAACGCCAGCAGGATCGCCAGCGACATGATGCCGAAGGCGAAGGTGTTGCACAGCGATTTGCCGAACTTGTCCGAGACCACGCTTTGCAGCGAAAACAGCGCCGGCAGGATCAGGAACGCGCCAAGCACGTTGGGGTCCTTGAAGGTGCCGCGGGCACGGTCGTACAGCGTCAGGAGATCACGTCCGCCGGGAACAAGGTTGAAATACCCGGCGACACCCAGGGTCGCCGCAATCATCGCACCGACGATGAGGCCACGCCTGAGCATGTCGAGCCGTGCCGCGGTGTCTTCCGAGATCACCATGGCGAACAGCAACACCGTGATTGCCATGTACCAGGAGGTCGCGAGCCAGGTCGTGACGCTTGGCCGGTCGATCGCGCCGATGGGCTGGTCGATCACGGAAATGGCGCTGATCGTATAGCCGGTATTGAGCAGGAACAGGGTCAGCAGCAGCGGGATGAACACCAGCCGCATCCGCAAAGCCCCGGTGGCAAAGAAGAACACGGAAGCGAGCAGCGTTGCGATCTCATAGGGGCTGGGTTCGATGAAGACGATGGCCCCGGACGCACCGATCAACCACACCATCGCGCGCTGCACCGCGAGCACGCCGGGTGCGGCCGTCGTCGATGGAAGCAAGCCCTCGGCTGTCGCCGCATACGCCATTCGATACTCACGCAATTCAACACGACACAAAAACTGGTAGCCCCGTCATTGCGAGGAGCGAAGCGACGAAGCAATCCATCTATCCGTTATGCCGCATTATGGATTGCTTCGCTGCGCTCGCAATGACGGTGGAAAGTCCTGCGAACCTCAATAAGCGTTCTCGTTCTTCGTCATCAGCGCCAGCGGCGTCTTGAGCAGAATGTAGAGGTCGAACAGCACCGACCAGTTCTCGATGTAATAGAGATCGAACTCGACGCGCTTCTGGATCTTCTCGTCGGTGTCGACTTCGCCGCGCCAGCCGTTGATCTGCGCCCAGCCGGTAATGCCGGGCTTGACGCGGTGGCGCGCGAAATAGCCGTCGACGGCCTCGTCGAACAACCGGCTCTGCAACTTGCCCTGCACGGCGTGCGGACGCGGCCCGACCAGCGACAGGTTGCTCTTGAACACGACGTTGAAGAGCTGCGGCAGTTCGTCGAGGCTGGTCTTGCGGATGAAGCGCCCGACGCGGGTGACGCGGTCGTCGTTCTTGGTCACGACCTTGGAGGCGGTGGGATCGGCAAGATGGTGATACATCGAGCGGAACTTGAAGACGTCGATCCGCTCATTGTTGAAGCCGAACCGCTTCTGGCGGAAGATCACCGGCCCCGGGCTGTCCAGCTTGACGGCGAGCGCGACCAATCCCATCACCGGCAGCGCCAGCAGCAGGATCAGGAATCCGACGACGTGGTCGAACAGCCACTTCATCACCAGGTCCCAGTCGGTGATCGGCGCCTCGAACACATCGAGCGTCGGCACCTCGCCGAGATAGGAATAGGAGCGGGGCCGGAAGCGCAGCTTGTTGGTATGGGCGGACAGGCGGATGTCGACCGGCAGCACCCACAGCTTCTTCAGCATTTCGAGGATTCGTGTCTCGGCTGAAATCGGCAGCGCGAACAGCACGAGGTCGACGCGGGTGCGGCGGGCGAATTCGATGATGTCGTCGACCTTGCCGAGCTTCGGGCTGCCGGCGCAGGTGTCGAGCGCGCGGCTGTCGTTGCGGTCATCGAACACGCCGAGCACGTCGATATCGGAATCGTGCTGGGTCTTGAGCGCCTCGACCAGCTTCTCGCCGTTCTGGTCCGAGCCGACCACGATGGTGCGGCGGTCGAGCCGGCCCTGACGGGCCCAGCTGCGCACCAGCGTCCGCAGGAACACGCGTCCGGTGATCAGCGCGGCGAGGCCGACGAAGAAGAACGCCGAGAGCCAGAGCCGCGAAATCTCGCTGCCGAGCTTGACGACGAAGGAGGCGCCGATGAACAGCAGGAACACGAAGGTCCATGACGAAACCATCCGCGTCATCTGCCGCAATTGGCCGCGGAACACCTGGACTTCGTAGATGTCGGCGGCCTGGAAGCAGATCACGGCGGTCACGGTCATGCCGAAGATCGCCGCGATGAATTCCCAGTGAAAGCCGGTGAGGCGGACGACATAGGCGAAATAGAGCGCGATGCCGATCGCGCTGAGCATGGTGAAATCGACCAGACGGACCGCACCCGCGATCACGATCGGCGAATAGGCGCGGCTGACTTTCTGGTTGGTGACCGTGAGTGCAGCGGGCGTTAACCGGCGGCGCCGCTCGATCGGTGGGCTGCCGGCGGTGGCGGTCATCGCGGCCGTTGCCGCGGCGTCTAACATCGAGCGAGCGTTAATCGGTTCCACGTGTCCAGTCCGATCTTTAAGTCCGTTCTTAAGCGGGCACATAGGGATGCGCCTGCCGATGCGGAATTCCCCGCCATCCGGCTTAAGGGACAAATCGGAAGAAACAGTTACGTGAGTAAGGAATGGTTAACGTTTGGCAAACGCATCGCGATATCCGGCCATCACGCCTTCGACCATCGCCTTCTGCGAGAAATGCTGGAATATCCGTTCGCGGAGCGATTTTGCGCGTTCCGCGGTCGCGGCCGGATTTTCCAGCGCGACCTCGATCGCGTCCGCCATCGCGGTGGCGAGGTTGGGCGCGAACAGCGCGTCGGCGTGGGAGCCGAAAATCTCAGGGATGCCGCCGACATTGGCGGCCACCATCGGGATTCCCGCCGCGGCCGCCTCGATCACGACATAGGGCATGGAATCGCCGCGCGAGGGAACCACCAGCAGCGAGCCCTTGGAAAAGCCGTAACGCGCCTTGACGTGGCCGATGAAGCGGACGGCCTCGCCGAGGCCGAGCCGCTGGACCTGCGCCTTCAGGTTGGCGCTTTCCTCGCCGTCGCCGGCGAGCGTCAGCGTCACCGGCCGGCCGTCGGCGCGCAGCCGCGCCACCGCGTCGATCAACAGGTCCGCACCCTTGATGTGCCTGAACTCGCCGACATAGAGCACGTCGGTGGCGTCCTCGGCCTTGACGATCGGATCGAATTCACTGGCAGTGACGCCGTTGAACACGCAGCGCACCAGGCCTTTCGGCGTGCCGATGGTGCGCTGATAGGTGTCGCGCGCGAACGCGCTTTCGAACAGGAACAGCTCCGTAGAGTCCATCAGCGCGCGTTCGAGGCGGGCGTATATGTTGCCCTTGAACGTGCTCAGGGGGTAATGCAGCGAACCGCCGTGCGGCGTATAGACCCGGATCGTATCTCTTGCGGCGACCCTGGAGCGAATGAAAACCCCGGCCTTGGCGCCATGGCCGTGCAGCACGTCCGGTTTCAGGTCCCGGACCAGTTGCAGGAAGCGCACCCACGCCAGGGCGTCGCTTGGGCGCGGCTCGCGGTGGATGGCAACGCGATGAACGCCGAGCTTGAGGCGAGGTGCTATTTCGGCCAGCGCCTGCTCGGCGCGCTCGCCGCCCGTGAGGCTGTCGGCGATGATGCCGACGTGATGGCCGCGGTCGGCCTGGCCGTTGGCGAGATCCAGGATATGACGAATAATGCCGCCCACCGGGGCGCGCGTCGCGTGCAGGATACGAAGGGGCTGACCGTCGACAACAGGCATGATCAGAACCAGCGTTCGCCGACGAGCACCGTATCGCCCGGGCTGATGGACGTGCCGGTAGGCGCCACATAACGCGCTGTTCCGGCTCCGTCGGTATGCGTGATCGTCACCCGGTCGCGCAGCGCGCGGGGCGAGAAGCCGCCGGCAATGGCAACTGCGCTCTCAACGGTCATGTTCGGTACATAAGGGTATTGTCCGGGCGCCGCTACCTCGCCAAGGATGAAGAACGGCCGATAGGCCTCGACTTCGACGGCGACCGAGGGTTCGCGAACGAAGCCGCGGCGCAGCCGGGCGCCGATCTCCGCGGCCAATCCGGCAGGCGTGCGGCCGCGCGCCGGCACCGAGCCGATCAGCGGCATCGTGATCGAACCGCCGGCATCGATGGCGTAGGTATTGGTGAGGCCTTCCTGGCCGTAGACCACGACACGGAGCTTGTCGCCGGCATCGAGGTGATAGGCGGCGTCGTAGGGCACCGGCTCGGCATAGGCCACCGCTATTGGAGCGGGGGAGGACTGGCCGTAAGCAATGGTATCGAGATTGCTCCCAGGCGCCACCGCGACGGGCGCGGTCCGGCCCATGCAGCCCGCAAGCGCCAGCGCAGCAACCAGACATGGGATCGGGGCGAGCACGCCTCGCATCGGAGAATCCTGAAAAAGTATCCGGCCGATTAAGGGCGTTCATGGTTAACAAAACATGACCGCGGCATGGCGGGGCGGCCATTCCGGCCCGCAAATCGCGCGGATTAACCCAGCGGCAACCTTAATGGAGTGTAATCGCCGGCGTTCGGTTGGCTTTTTTGAGTTGCGTCCGCGGGAGTGTGCGATGCGTTTAGCGTTCTGGCGTGCAGGCAAGGACAAGGCCGTGGTGGAGCGGGCGGTTGCAAAGCCTGCGACCGCCAAGCCGGCGCCGGCTGTTGCGAAGCCCGCGCCTTCAGTCGCAAGGTCCGCTGTCGCAAAGCAGGCGGCCGCGCCCGAGACCGGTGATCTGGACCTGCATGCGCTGGGGCAGGCGCTGAACCGCAAGCGCGGCTGGATCATCGTGCCGACGGTGCTGGCGCTGGTGCTGTCGCTCGCCGCCGTCAACATGATCAGCCCCCGCTATAAATCCGAAGCGCGCATCCTGGTCGATGGCCGCGAGAACGTGTTCTTGCGCCCGAACGGCGAGCGCAACGAGGACCGCAACACCGTCGACGCCGAGGCTGTGACCAGCCAGGTGCAATTGCTGCTGTCGCGCGATCTGGCGCGCGAGATCATCAAGAAGAACAAGCTGGCCGAGCGGCCGGAATTCGATCCGGTGCTGCAGGGCTTTTCGCCGCTGAAGTCGCTGCTGGCGCTGTTCGGAATCGGCCGCGATCCGCTGTCGCTGACGCCGGAAGAGCGCGTGCTCGATGCTTATTTCGAGCGTTACACGGCCTACGCCGTCGACAAGTCGCGCGTTATCGCCGTCGAATTCCAGTCGCGCGATCCGGAGCTTGCCGCGCGCGTCGCCAATTCGATCGCCGAGGGATATCTGGCATTGCAGCAGAACGCGCGCCAGGACCAGGCAAAATCCGCCGGTAGCTGGCTATCGAGCGAGATTGAGAATTTGCGCAAGAAGGTGTCGGAAGCCGAGCAGCGCGTGGAAGCTTTCCGTTCGAAGTCGAGCCTGTTCATCGGCACCAACAACACCTCGTTGTCCAACCAGCAGATGGGCGAAATCAACACCCAGCTCAACAATGCGCGTGCGCTGAAATCGGATGCCGAGTCCAAGGCGCGCCTGATCAAGGACATGCTTCAGAGCGGCAAGCCGATTGAGGCTTCCGAGGTGCTCAATTCGGAATTGATCCGCCGGCTGTCCGAACAGCAGGTGACGGTGCGTGCACAGCTCGCCGAACAGTCGTCGACGCTGCTCGACGGTCACCCCCGCATCAAGGAATTGAAGGCCCAACTCGCCGATCTCGGTCGCCAGTTGCGCGAGGAGGCGGGCAAGATCTCGCGCTCGCTCGAGAACGATGCGCGCGGTGCCGGCACTCGGGTCGATGGCCTGCGAGACAGCCTCGATCAGGCGAAGAAACAGGCGTCCACGACCAACGGCGACGACGTGCAGCTGCGCGCGCTGGAACGCGAAGCCAAGGCGCAGCGCGATCTGCTGGAATCCTATCTGGCGAAATACCGCGAAGCGACCGCCCGCGAAAGCATCGAGGCGGCGCCCGCCGATGGCCGCATCATCTCGCGTGCCACCGTTTCCAATACGCCCGCCTATCCGAAGAAGCTCCCGATCGTACTGATCGCGACGCTGGCGACATTGATGCTGACCTCAGGCGCGATCGCAACCGGCGAGCTGCTGCGCATGACCGCACCGCGCGCCTCCGCCGCCGTGAAAGCGGCCGTGACATCGGTCGCAGCCCCAATGCGCGTCTCGGCGCCGCCGACCGCCCCCTATTTCGAAGCGCATGAAGATCCCGAACCTGAAGAGGTCAGGGCTGAAAGGCCTGAAGATACAAGGCCCGCCATTAGCGAACCCCGCGCCCAACTCGCGGCAGGGATCGATGAAATCGAGCAGCTGGCGGGCAGGCTTTGCCAGGCGGGCGGCGCGGCGCGCAAGGTGACGGTGCTCGGCACCGCGTCGAGCGAAGGCATCACGCTGACCGCCCTGACGCTGGCGCGGTTGATGGCGCGGCAGGCCAAGACCGTGGTGGTCGATCTGGCCGCATCCTCGCCAACGATGACGGCGGTGTCGGTCGATCCGGCTGCGCCCGGGCTCGCCGAACTGATGCAGGGCGAAGCAACCTTCGCGCAGATCATCACCAAGGACCGGCTGTCGCGCGTCCACCTCGTCAGCGCCGGCCGTCCGGGCTTCGACCGTTCGCAATTGCAATCGCCGCGCCTGACGCTCGCGATCGACGCGCTGCTGCGGGTGTACGACCACGTCTTGCTCGATGCCGGCGGCGCCTCCGACCTGCCGGCCGAACTCCTGACCGCGCATGCCCGCGCGGTCGTGGTGCCCGATGCCTCGATGGACTCGGACGCCCGCAGCATCATGTGCGATCAGCTCCGCGCCGTCGGCTTCTCCGACGTCACGATGCTGCGCAAACCGTGCCAGCCGAGCGATGCCGCCGAACGCGGGCAGCGCGTGGTTGCGGCGTAGGCGCGATAAACCACCGTCATTGCGAGCGAAGCGAAGCAATCCATCTCGCCACGTCAAGGAAGAATGGATTGCTTCGTCGCCTTCGCCGCTCTCATGCACAAACGCTCCGCGCTTGTTGCAGACAATGACGGTGGATTGCGACAAATCAACCCGGCGGGCAAATAAATTCTGATTTGCAGAAATTGTGTCAAGCGCTGGAATCAAAAATATTTCGCTTTATCAGAAGCGAAAATTAGTCCACATCGATAGCCATCCCGTCCCACTCAGAGGGGCGTTGGCCATCGTCACAAACGAGGGGCGGGTCGCGGTGGACGCTGATGTCGTGTAGACGAGCGCGACTGACGCGTACGGCGAAGACGTGTGGTCCTGGCGCCCCGATGCTGGCGTCAAGTTGCGCAAGGCCCAAAAGGCCTGATGCGGCGACGGTGGCAAGAAAGCCCGTTCACCGAGGAGAGCACGATATAAGCCGTAAAGCCATTGCGCAGGGAATGTCGGATGTTCTCCGCTGAACCTGTATGCTCGTGTGCGCACCTTCTTGTGCACACTGCACACGAGACCGCGGGTGCAGCGCGCATCCGGCATTCCCTGCGCCCTCTGTATTTTGGGGGCGGGAAGTTTCCAGCAAGCCTCGGGCGCAATGCGTCGCGAGAACGCGAAGTCATACTCAATTGTCGTCCCCGCCCGAGTGCGCAATTGCGCACGGGGGGCGGGGACCCAGTATTCCAGAGAAGCCGATGATAGAACCGATGAGCCGCGGCGTACTGGATCCTCCGCATGCGCGGAGGATGACAGCGGCGAGGAACGGCGCACTATCGCCGTTTCAGCCCTCAGCTGAACGCATTCCGCAGCTTTTGAGCCATCTCGAGCAAGGCCGGATTATGCTTCACCATGCGCTTGGTGCGGTTCAAGCCCGACAGGACACCGGCGGCGAGTTTGCCGCGCTGGCTCAACGCAATGAAACTGTCGAAGATCGGCTCGTCGTCCTTGCAGAACATCCGCTTGTAATCGTCGGATCCGATCCCGAGATCGAGCGCGCGATAATCGCGACCCGCATAGTGATCGATGATGTCGCGCATCAGGATCAGGCCGGGGCTGTATTTCGAATGAGCCGACATCGTGTAGGTGTTGAACATCATCGAGAAGCGATGGCCGTCGGCGACGCCCGCGAAGATCGCGATCACTTCCTCGTCGCATTCGAGCGCGTGGATATCGATGACGCGGTTGCCGCCGGCCACGGATGCGGCGCAGGCGCCGCGGATGAATTCCTCGATGCCGGGCTCGGCGAACACGTCAGGCAGTTTCTGTTCGGCCATCCGCAGTGGCTTGATGCGGAAGAACCAGTCGAGCAGCCGCGTGATGTCTTCATCCGATGTGGCGATGTGATAGCGATAGCCGGGCAGGGGCTGCAGCTTGCGTTCCTTGCCTTTGAGGCGCTGGCGGAACGACTTGCTGAGCAGCGTCGCGGGTGCGGCACCAGGCTCCATCTTCAAGACCGGGCAGTCGTTGGCCGAGGGTTGATGCGGCAGCAGGGCGATGGGGTTCGGCAGGTCGCGCCAGCGCAGGGGCTGCTGGTGCAGCGCGAGCACGTCGGCCTCGGCGCGTTGCGAGATGGCGGCGATCAGGCCTTCGAGATCGGCTCTCGTCGCGGTCGCGGCAAAATCCTTGTCCCACAGCGCCATGTTGAAAGTCGAATGCTTGCCGCCCATGAAGCTGGCGCAACGCGCGCCATAGGCATGCCTGACCGCGAGCGGCAGCAGCATCAGCGGCCGGCGTTCGCTGTCGTAGGCGATCACGATGAAAGGTGTAAGGCCTTCGCGCGCGCCGACATTGCGTTGCCAGGCGCTGACGAAGTCGTAGCGCTGATACGGCGTGCAGGAGTGCTGCGCATTTTCCATGCTGCGCCAGATCGTCTCGGCGCCGGCGAGATCGCGGATAATGTCGATGCTGGCGATGCGTCCCGGCTTCGACCAGGTCTGCGTATCCGCCGTTCCGTCTTCAATCGCGGCAGCCATGGTCATCGCAGAGCCCTGTAGGAAATTGTTTACAATTTTCGGCTTTGGCCGACCTTCGCAGGGAAATGTCAACAAAGAG
>Ga0307515_10013141_pt1 | contig 15495 bp, 9 predicted proteins | sample 17_EM_MG_FD_194513 | JGI IMG/M metagenome (GOLD analysis project Ga0307515, IMG submission 194513) | Populus trichocarpa ectomycorrhiza microbial communities from riparian zone in the Pacific Northwest, United States - 17_EM | ecosystem: Host-associated > Plants > Roots > Unclassified | place... | reverse complement strand
ATTTTGATATAATAATATTAAAAATAATTTTTAAAAAACAATTTTTATGATACTAGAAACAATCTATGACTTGGTACGGTAATATTAACTCTCCCAGAACCTGTACAACTCACATATATATTTGATTAATAAATAGTTAATTTTTTACTTTGAATCGAAATTTAGTTTTAAATAAAAAATATTTAAGACAACATTTAATTTTTACATAAGAGAGATAATACAAGTTAGATTTCATAATTTAAAAATAAAAAAATTAACTTTTTATAAAATTAAAATTTTGACTCAATTTCATGAAATCTTTTTATTTAAATTAAAAAAATACTCCTAAGCAAATATATTTATAACTGTTCTTTAAACTACAAGTTAAAAATTAACTTAAATTAACCTAGACACAAAAGAAAAAAAAAAGAAAAAAAGCAAGCTGCAACAAAGGGCAGTCGTAGTATTCACTGTCCTGGTCAAAGGGAGTATGATAAAATAGATTAGATAGAATTCCTTGAGGAGTATCTATAACAGACATATAAGTGAGTTTATTTCTTGCCTTTGATGGCTGGATAGCAATCGAGGAATCCTCTCCTTGAGCCGTTCAAACTTGATGCAGGTGTTTTACACAATCTTAATTATAGATGTAAATATACAGTCTTCAGCTAACAATATTCACAACAAATTAAATAAGAATATAAAATTATAACTATAACACAAGAAGCAGAATGACCAGCAAGAACAAGAATTGAAGAGAGGGAAGAGGGAGTTTCAAGAACACTAACGCAGACTAGAACAAATTACATTAACCACACAACATGCGCACTCTCTCGAAATTCCCATCCCCTAAACAACACGCATTTTGCTTAGGAAAAAGAGGGAACCATGAAATTATATCACTATTTATACTTGATTAAAGTCCTAATTTACATGTTATGGCTACGTACCAGCTGCTAGACTAAAACAGTTATATAACCCTTTCTGTTGTATTTGAAAAACTGTTATGATGAAAGACAATACCGATACCTTAACTCGCTGCAGGATCTCGAACTTCAAAGAAAGATCGATTCTTCACGACAATATCATACATGTGGAGAGGTTTGAAGCTATCGAAATCTCGAGGAAGAGAAATGAGATGGGCCGAGTTGTCAGACTTGTGAAATTGCAGAAGGTTGGGCTGGTTGGAGTTATAGTAGCGAGTCCAGCCAAGTTCTGCTAGTCGCTGCTCGAGTTCGGTGTAGGAACGGATCACATGGTTTGCTGGGAGATAGACAAGGACCCTGGGTCTAGCCCCAGGAGCCGTGGCTGTGCCTGGATGGAGTGGCTCTTTCTGCTCGAAAGACTCTCTTGTAGGATTTGTTATCAGGCGAGCCACTCCGTTCTTGTCAAATATCCAAACACCGGACATGGCGAGCGCTGAGAGAGAGGGAGGGAGGGAGATGGCTAGAGACGCAGAGCGAGATTGCAAGATGGGTGCATGTTCTGTGTGTGATGTATAAACATATACTAAGAAGTTGGGAGGAGAGCATGTGACTAATGTGATTTAGTTTCTTTCTAAGACGACCACGATAAGCTTAGATTAGTTAGAATCCTTGAAAGACAGAGAGGGAGAGAGAGAGAGATGCAGACCTAGGAAGCGGGAAATGAACTGTACTGTACAATTACTACAAGGCCCTCTTTCAGTGCACTAGGAATTGATCAAAGATTTTTAGTACAAATCTCTGATGCTAGTAGATTGACCCCTATTTAGGCTAGTTTTACACCAGTACTCCGCAACCCAGAATCAATGAATAATATTATTGAGTTCCTGTTATTATATTACAAAATTCAAAGCAAAAATCTAATAGAAGTATTTAGGTTCTTAAGTTTATATATATATAATTTATTCAATCAAGTTATTTAATATAGACGTCTTTATTGACAGTTACGAGTTCTATATCTCTATAATATAATTTGAGTCTTATAAAATTTGAGATAGAATACTTAAAAAAATACACGTTTAAAATTATAATGGGCAATAAAGTTCAACCAAACATCCAAGACCTAATTAGGAATCACACCCTTTCATATATATAAACATATCATGTAACCCATTATATATTTAACTAAATCTGAAATGGTCAGTCCAACCTTTTAGAAGCTTTATTGGCATAACTAGTCTATAACATCAATCTCTTCGTTGGATCTAAGGTATCTATAATGCCCAACAAGGCAATAACTTCAAATAGAAGACTCTTTAGAATCCCATTTAAACTCAATCTTGGACTTCAAAAACAAGACTCTTTAGGATCCCATAAAATTTGGACAGATTTTATAGTGGATAAATTGTCACCATGGACCTGTGTCTCTAAATAGTCTAAAAGTATAGGTTACACACACATTGACTAATATACTCTTGTATGGACACACCAAGGCTCTATAAACAACCTTGAACCTAAGGTAAGGAATCAACCTCTTTAGAAGAAAATAACATCTTATTTTTCTCAAATCTTTATTCTATAAACAAACACAATACAACCTTAAAGGCTCATTTCCTTCATCACCAGTGCCAACTTAAACAAACTTAAACATTAAAGGGTCTCCTAGACTTGTTTTGCAAGTGTTTGTTATATTCAAGTTCAGCATTCTCAACTTTTCAATTCATCAACCAACTTCGAAAAGAACATAATCTTTACAAGGCTTTTAATAAAACTCATTGATCATGCACTATAGTTTTTTTTTAATCATCATCATTAATGCAGGTTTTTCAAGAGTGCTTCAATTAGATAATGTAAATCATGATGTGCCTATTATAAATCTAAGGAAAAAAAATTTAGCTTAGAGATATCGACTAATCAAAGTCTCAATAATTGCCTATAAATATACGAACAATTAGGTAACAAAACACACACCCACACCAATATGATAAGGTTGTTTGAAGTAATTTAATTTTCTTTCTTATATTTTCTATCCATTTATATGGACGGAGGCCATTGCATAAGAGAGTAAATCTTAAAGCAAGACTATCTAGTTATCTCAAAGATAAAAGCTTGAAAATCTTCTTCAAACTTTTCACATGTCATATTTCTTAAATAGTATGGATTCAACTATCATACATCTTTAATTTGATGATGTCAATGCCAGCTATTTTTAAGGAATGATTATAACTATGAACACTAAGTCTTCAAAGATAGGTTCATATATAGATCAAACTAATTCCTATGTGAAGTCATGTGTCATGTTACTCATGAATTCATTAAATAAACCTTAACAAGTTCTTTTCTATCATTAAAGACTATTTTTGTTTTGTTATATAAAATATCTCCATCATTTGAAGTTCATGCTATACATCCCAGAGGTTTTGACAACTTCAAGGTGTTCTTTACACCCTTTTTATACCAACAATCCTTTTTGAAGTGCTATTTTCTATTTTAGTTGTACATTATATAGTATTTTTATTTCTTGATTCAGACTTCTTTTGTCTTTGACTCCCACTAGAGCCATGCTCGATTGATCTTCCTCATAGCACCAATAACACCTTTGCTTGGTGTGAACTATTAACTCTATACTCCTTGTTCTTGAGCCTATTTTTTTCTTTCAATATAACAACCGCAACATCACTAAAGACTAGATAGTAAGTTGTGAAAATAAAAAGTTGTTTAAAATTATAATAAGTTGCTTATATGAATCATGTAAACTTTGAAGTAGAAGCTCCGAACATTTTTCCTAGATAGTAAGTGTGAAAATAAGAAGTAGAGAACCTTTGTTGACATGAAAAACACTTCGTTATGATAGACACGAATGAATTAATAAGAAAAGATTGTATTAATTAGTGGGTACTAGCTTGCCTAACAATTAATTTTGGCTGAAAATTTACCCTTGTGACAAGTACTTCTCTCATTCACGATGTTAGTTTAATCATTTCTCATCAACAGTTATACATAATTTCCAAATAGCTTGCTTATAATTTAACAAAAGTCTCCAATGACGCTATGTATAAAATAGATAGATGGTACAAAGGCCAGATGCATGGTGATACCAGGTAGAAGGTTTTTTAAAAAGGCTAAGCTTAGTATGATTGTAAGACTTAAAGGATGTCAAGTGTTAATTATGATCTCTTCTTTCATTAAATGCATCCACATTGTGTATAGTTGTACATATGCTTTGTTAAGTTGAGTTATTGATGAACACGTATTGTTCATAATATTAAAGAACAATTAAGCTAACAAATGATATTTCAAAATTCAATTAAGCTAACAATTAAGCAATTATTTTACCAATAGCATCTCCTCATTGAAACTCTTCAAGTACGCACGTATGAATTCACCCTATGACTGGATAACCCCGAATAGTTATGTGGAGCTTTTCTTGATATGCATGTTTGTATTGAAGAGTGCCACTAATTTGACATAAATGTCACTAGACCCTTCAATGGAGCATGACACTTAATTATTACACCTGGCAAGTGCAAACCTCTGGAAGACTTTACACATCGAGTCGTATTATTTTGGATGACCAGCTCTAAAGTACTTCATATATTTTATACATGCTCCATCAGGTCAGCAAGGCTATCATAGTTATCTAAACCTTTTTTTATATATATAGAAATTAGTCTCTAGAAATTCGAGTTTTTGAAATTAGTCTCTAAAAAAATTAGGTTAAATTATAATATATTATGTTCAACCAGATCGTTTTTAAATTTAACGGATTGATTAGTTAAATTTAAAAATGATGTGGTTGGACATAATATATTATAATTCAACCTAATTTTTTTTAAATAAAATAATATTATTTAATATTAAAAAGTAATTGACATAATAAATTTCCGTGATATATATATATATATATATATATATATATATATATATATATATATATATATAAATGTGTGTGTGTGTGAGAGACCAAATCAATATCTAGGTATTTTAAATTATAAAATCGACAATAACTGTAATTTAAAATGCAATCCCAGATTACTTATCATGTTGACTTTTTTTTCTTATTTTATTTTTTCTGGAAAGCAACATTTTAATTAAAGACATGGTTGATCTACTTTTTTTTCTTCTTCTTCACATCTTTCTTTCTTTACAACAACAACCATTGGCTCTTGAAATTGTCCTCCCTGTTAAAATTGTACGGCTGCGCAAAATGGACCCGGTCTATATACAGGATGGTGCATTTTAGCCATCGAAAATCAAATAGAAAACATTATTATTATTATTATTATTATTATTATTGATTGGACAGTAAAGAAATTCCATTCCAATTTGTACATCAATTAAGATTAAACTGTACATTCCTTATATTGACTAGTATTGTCAGAGAAATTTAAAAGATTTTCCTGAATACTGACCCTAAAATCTCTAAGATTTGATCTTATTATTATTATTATTATTATTACTGTTATAAAATTAATTCTTGTTACTCATTTAAGCGAGGAATTAATATGCTGACCCGTTCAGGTGCTAAAAAAAGGTGACACCATTAATACAAAACTGCCCTAAGCTTCAAGGTTTTTTTTATCTAAAATTATAAAACCTAACTAACTCAAGATGTACATAAAAAAATAAAATAAAAACTCGTTTTATTTATAGTTTTAAAATTCAATGGTAGAGTCGACCTAGCATAAAGCCAGGAAGAATAGACCTCCAATTTTTTTTAATAAAAAATCATCAAAGTAAAAAATGAATAACAATTTCAAATGTTTTAACAAAAATAAATTTAGAAATATATTTGATAAAAACCGACTTATTTTTTTTAAAAAAATAAATGTGGTATAAATCATAATTTATAAATTAAAAGTTAAAAATCTGAACTTTTGATCAAAATTTATAACATCAAGAAAGATATTTTCTATAGAAAATACTTGTAACTATTTTTAATTAAAAAAGAGTAATTTAAATCAATTTATAAAATCCGTAAAAAAATAACTTTAATTGTCCATTTCGAAAGTACAGTGGATCCAAGATGGACCACCGGATGTATCAAAACCAAAACCAATGAAGGACTTTAGCATCCGGTGGTCCATCTTGGATCCTTTTATTTATTTTGTTTAAAAATTATTACTATTGATAATACAATATAATATAATATAAAAAACAAAGCATGATCCTTAAAAAAAAAAAAAAAAAAAAAAAGCGGTTAAACCCCTCAACTAATAAAAAGAGAAGAGAAGACACCAAACATCAAAAATGGTTGGCCATACAGAAATAGAAGAAGAAGACAGAACAACGACGACTCAGCAACCACTGATCTCTCTCTGTCTTCCTCCTGCGCTCTTTCTCGTGATCCACTTCCTCACTTTTTTCTACCAATTTAAATGGGTCCGTCCCCATCTATCTCTCCTTCCATTCAAAAGCCTTACCAAATTACTATTTTAGTCATTCCTCCTCTCACCCTCTCCTTTTGACCCCTTCCATCTCCCTCATTTCCTTAAAAACTTGTGTTTTTCTTCTTCTTTTTTTTTGGATTCGGAATAATGAAGTGTTTTCATTTCTCGAACGGGGAAAGAAGGGAAGATGAAGACGCCCCGGTTTCGAAGGCATCCAGAGTATCCTGGGCCAGGTCCTTGAGCGTGGCGTCCAGCAGTCTTGATACAAGGCGGTCCGAGCTTGACTCAGACAGCTACTGCTACTCCTCTAGGGACTTGTCTGACTCGGTTGGGCTCTTCGAGTTACTGAGTCAGAGAAGAGCTAATGATTTGCGAGTCTTCGGTTTCTCCGAACTCAAATCTGCTACTAGGGGGTTCAGTAGAGGTTTGCTTATTGGGGAGGGAGGCTTTGGCTGCGTTTATAGAGGCGTCGTTAAAGTTCCAGCTGATCATGAATCAGGTTCCAAGATGGATGTTGCTATAAAACAGTTGAATCGTCACGGTTTCCAGGCATGCCTTCCTTGTTATAACTTATAATTGAGTAATTAACAGTGTTTAATTTAGAACGTCTAATAGTTAAATAAAAATGGGGTTTCTTTTTGCTAAATGATTAATGAAATTTGTGTGTTTTTGGATAATTTTCTTCTAGTATTACAGGGGCATAGGGAATGGATTAATGAAGTGAATTTCTTGGGTGTGGTTAAGCATCCAAATCTTGTTAAATTAGTGGGGTATTGTGCTGAAGATGATGAAAGAGGGATTCAAAGGCTTTTGGTTTATGAGCTTATGCATAATAAAAGCTTAGAAGACCATTTATTAGCGAGGGTATTACCCATAACTCTTCCGTGGATGACAAGATTAAAAATTGCCCAAGATGCAGCTCGCGGGTTGGCTTACCTTCATGAAGAAATGGACTTTCAGGTATTATATATATAATGTTGTGTTGCTTTGGTTATAGAATCGTAAACCTTTCAAAGCCTTTTTCTTTTTCTTTTTTCTCTGTTTGCCATGCTCAAATTACTGTCTATCCGTGAATTGAGTTTTTTTTTTTAATCTGTTGGTGTTTTTAAAAATTTACAATAATGGGAATTCATGCTTTCTATAGATTTTCGTTATTTATGAAATTTAGATGTGATCCTTGCTAATTGACAATTCTAGAGATTTTCCCTCGAGTTCTGTCAGGTGTCTACCGTGGTTTGTAATGTATTGCATTGTTTTCTCAGCTGTTTGTGTGCTTATGGTTTGCCATGCATTGGAACAGCTAATATTCCGAGATTTTAAAGCGTCTAATGTTCTACTAGACGACGACTTCAATGCAAAGCTCTCGGACTTCGGACTGGCTAGACAGGGACCTCCTGAAGGACTCGGTCATGTTTCAACATCAGTAAGTAGTTCCTTCCTCTTCCATGCTCTCTTTTTTAAAAAAAAAAAAAAAACCTGGCTGAGTATTTAAGATGAATCAGTTCAAACAAAGAAAGATAAATAAATAAGAGATTTTCAGATGGAAAGACATTGATTTTATGTAGATTTTGTTGATGAAACTCGATGATATGAGAATAATATCAAGAGCATCCCGGTCTTTCACTGTATTTTCATGCCTGTTCCTGTTTGAAAGGTTTTGATCACACATGGAGAAATACATTAGTGTTATTGTATTGCACCATTGTACCTAGTTAATATCATACAAGTGGAAATTTTGTAATGTTGTTGGTGGTTATATCTTCTAGCAGATTTATACCTGCTCAAGTGCCACTGATACACTAGTTTATAGAATTTGAGTTGATCTCTACAAAAGCAGCATGCCTCTTTTTTTTTAACTAATCCTATAATTTTACTGTTAAGCAGAACTAGTTACTCTCTAATTATGCATTATAATTACATTGTTAAAGGTTGTGGGCACAGTGGGTTATGCAGCTCCAGAGTATGTTCAGACTGGCAGGCTTACTGCTAAGAGTGATGTATGGAGCTTTGGGGTGGTTATGTATGAGCTTATAACAGGAAGGCGAGCAGTTGAGAGAAACCTACCTCGGGGTGAGCAAAAGCTCTTGGAATGGGTAAAACCATTTGTATCCGATTCAAAGAAGTTCCACCTTATCGTAGACCCACGACTGGAAGGACAGTGTTGCATCAAATCAGCTCAGAAACTAGCAGCCTTGGCAAACAGATGTCTAGCAAAGCAGCCCAAGTCCCGCCCTAAAATGAGTGAGGCAGTAGAGATATTGGGAAACATAATCAGTGAGACTTCATCTCAAGATGAAGGGATCCCTGAACCTGTCTCTGAAATTGAGGAAGTTAAGGAAGAGGCCACTGGGGAGACGGGGGCCGAGTCTACCAAACCGGGGAACAGTTACCGGAAAAAAGTTTTCTACATAAGAGAAATGGTCAACTTGAGAAATAGATCCACTGGGAAATTAGATTGGAGAAACTGGACGCCACGATTGGTTAGAACTTAGAACTTCGAGATAAGATTTCAGTTTCTACCAGTAAATAGAAATATGCACACGTCCTAACTCCCTAGGAGAATGGCAAATGAATGGGGGATAAATAACAAGGTGAATATTTCACATGCAATCCAAACAATAGGAAGGGCAATGATCATCTTTTTATTTTTGCAAGATGGCTGTAATATAGGTTTGTCGTGCCTTCAAAGCTGCGTGGCATGCATGTGATATTGCAAGGCACAAATTCACATCTCCTCTGAAGGATGTAGTTTTGCCCAAAGATGGATGGTGATATCTGATGCACTATGAGGTTTCTATTTTCCATTTCCTTGGCTTTCCTTGTCTTCGCGTGTGAGAACTGATTTGGGATCCTCTGGCAGAGCTACTCTTGCGTATTTTCTAGAGAGGCTCTAAATGTGACTGCACTCTGTAGAATTACTATCTGGCTGATCGGCCGGTTTCATTCCTCCCGCACCATCAAGCCCGCTTCTCCCCGGTCCCCAACCTGGTCCGCTACCATGTATAAAAAAACTTTTTCAAAATTGCGGATCATTGTTATTTGTCTCTTCATTGTCGCATCATGCATGACATTTTCATTTTATCTCCCCAGATAAACACACATTTATATTATTTCCCGATAACTTGATCAATTACATTAGCTTGAACCCACTCCTCCCAACTACATTAGACAACTCCCTGATCTGGTGAGCATGTCTAGTCTGATCGTAGGCATTGACGAAAGACATGCAGCATGGTTTCCTCAATGAGCACATATAGCTGCCAATCATTTAGCTTGCTGTTTATTAGAGAAATAAGTACTTAAACATCAGATTTTCCGCTTCAGGAATGGGCAATTGCACAGTAGCACAAGTAACCTGGAAGGGGGACACAGAGCTACATTGATCTCACAACATCTTGCATAATATATGGCGCAATCTAGCCATCCGTTGGTGCGCTTTGTTAGGGTGTCAAGAACATGGGTCCCGTGATCAACATTAAAACAGATTTTCCACAACCTTAAAACTCAGGGCTCTCATGCACTATCTGATATTTTGCCATGTTGGACTAACTGTTGCACAGCTCAAAAATCAAAAGCTTCATGGACTTTAACCACATAGCAATAGTATCCACGTGTGCCCCCTTGTTTTTCCCCCCAACTTTCCTAGTGAAGTCTAAGGTGTGGTTGACATTATTATCTTCAACTTTCCATTCTCTCCTTTTTTTCTTCACTTCTCCAAGTATATTCTATAATGCTTGCCAAAATTCAGTTTTATTTCCAAATTTTAGCCATACTTTGCACAGCATGAGTGCATTAACTATGTGATTTGGTTATATGGCTACCGAATTCGATAATAATGTTATCATATGATCCGATTGCTATATTACAGAACTAAATAATACGATGGAGTTTTTTTTGTTGCAGAACTAAGGGAAAATCTCGCACTTAATTCTGCACAAAGCCGGAAAAAAAAGCAACGCTTTCCCTTTTCTGAGCATTGTACAAGTCACGAGAAATACAACGGTGCATTCACAGCTTTTGTACTGGCACATAATCACAGCTTAGATGAAGTGATCCACCGAACATTAAACATATCTTAGCTTCTCTGTTTTCTTTTTTAAAAAAAAATCAAACGACCGACCGCAACACATCTAAAGGTATTGTTGACAGATCCATATGGAAAGGAAAAAAAGGAATACTAACATTAAATACATCAAGTACAACAAGCCAGGCTGGGATAAGGAAACGGGAGCTAACTATATATGGTCCCAAAGCTCTTGCCTCTCTCAGATTCTCCACTCCGAAGCCGTTTCCAAGTGCTGCAATCTAAAAGACAAGCATCATCGAAAGCACTCCTCTTCCAGGCCGACCTGGAAATTTGTCAGCAGGACTTTGAATACATTAGCCAAAACAAGAAACTATACAATCATTGGATGAATATACGTGAACTGGTGCCAAGGTCCCCACGTGAGTTGCAAAACTGCCAGCACTGTATTAAGAAATGAAAAGATGCAGCTGTAGTCAAGTTCCATGATTCTATTTCACGCATAAAGCGGGGATGCAGAGGGCCGAGGATATGCAGCAATACTCCCTCCACCAGTTGCATCATTGGCACTTCGTCTACGTATTCGGGGCTTGTTGCCCACATGGCCATTGGCAGTACCAGTTTCTTTGGAATCCTGGAGCTGCTCCAATGCTGTCACAACCTCATCCATAGTTGGTCGAAACTTGGTTTCTATGGATAGGCAACGTAGCGCAAGGGTAGAGACCTTATAGGCAACATCCATTGAATACTGACCTTCAAGACGACTATCTAGGATGCGAAAGATCTTGCGTTTGTTTGCTAGATAGGGTTTAGCCCATTCGACAAGATTGTGCTCTCCAGATGGGCGATTTTTATCAACTGCTCTCCTGCCAGATAACATTTCTAGCAAAACAACTCCAAAGCTATAGACATCACTCTTGGCAGTTAGATGCCCTAGTTAGGAAAGAAGAGTGGCCATCAGAAATGAGTAAAAAACAATGGCCTAAATTGACAGAAAAGTATTAGACAGGACAATTATAATTAAGCCATGGGAAAATGCATCTGAATTTGATTAATACCTGTAGCTAGATATTCTGGAGCAGCATAACCATAGGTCCCCATAACCCTGGTAGATACATGACTCTTGTCACCAGTCGGCCCATCTTTGGCCAGCCCAAAATCAGAAAGTTTTGCATTGTATTTCTGAAAAAATAATGCAAAAGAAATTCTTAGAAGCACAGATAGAATGTGAAAAGATTTTCTGAAATCATCAAATAAAACCATATCATGGAGTATGAAAATCTGCTTCACCCATCGCCCATACCGAATCAAGCAGAATGTTAGAAGTCTTGAAGTCCCTATATATTACTTTCGTTTCAGCACTATGAAGAAATGCAAGCCCCTTTGCAGCACCAAGAGAAACCTTCATTCGGAGGTTCCAAGAAAGTGGTTGGAAATAAGAACCTCCTGGGGCAGCAACAGTTTAAAGGTGTAAATTTCAAATTATTGGTAACATCCATTTTGGCTTAAAAATTTCGAGATAAAACAAGAATAACTCACTTCTAAATAAATGATTTTCCAAACTGCCTCGAGGCATAAATTCATACACCAAGAGTCGGTGTTCATCCTCTAAGCAATAGCCAATCAGCTTCACAAGGTGAGGATTATAGAGCTGCCCCAGATAATTTACTTCCGCCTACAGTAAAAGCACGGGATAAGTGAGCCTCTAAACCCGAAACTAGAATAAACTTGGCTTAATTATGTCCAACTCTACAGTCACAATTTTAATTTTTTCTGACTCCAGAAAATATCCCCGCTTAATACGGAAGTGAAAGGAACGAGAAAATGAACTCACCAGCCACTCCTTGTGACCTTGGAAACCATCTTGGTTAAGCCTTTTCACCGCAATAACCATTCCAGTTCCAGGCTTGGCAGCAGAAAATGTTTGCTCATCAATCCATCCCTTAAAAACAGAACCAAAACCACCTTCTCCTAGGACACTATCAGGACGGAAATTCCTGGTGGCCATCTTGAGATCAGAAAAACTGAAGCTCTTCAGATTAGAGGATTGCAAGATCTCACCCTCACTCCGAGGAGTGGGTGGCACTGAAAGAGATGAGACCTTGCTACTCGTACTGCTCAGATCAGTCCCATATGTGCTAGCATTCTTTGAACTCAACCCTGCATCTCAAGTAAAAATATAAACTCTACATAAATTGATTGCCGCCACCATATCACTAAACAATTTCCAGTGCTACTTTTAGTAAAACAACAAGTGACATTACTTATGTAAGATAAAGCCTTGATTGAGCTGATCATTTTGCCTACACTGAAGTGAACCTGAGAAGCCTTTAAGATTCTACCTCCATTTATTTTCATGTTATTTGCCAGCAACCCAAACAGACCCCACTGACAAATCGGGAACATAAAACTTGTCCAATTTCACAGAATTAAAGTTCTCAACAAAACTATACCAACCCAAAAATAGTAAAAACCTAGTTATCCAAAAAATTAAAAAATCAATTCCACTTCCAAGCGAACATACCACATTTGGATTCAAAACCCACACTTCATTTTAGCTCAAACCAACTCACCTTTCAGAAAATAATCAATTATATTCAGAACCTGATCAGGTAATGAATGGGAAACCAACAATAACCTAATCAGGTAAAAAAAAAAAAAAGGGTGCACAAAAATATTCAGGGAAATCAAACTTAAAAAAGAAACAGCCATAACCACTGAAGCAAGATACATATATGTTCGTGGGGTTCAATAGAAAAACAGTAAGAATTAGAGAGAATACCTGTGCTGCATGAGCTCTCAGCTTTAATTTGGGCACTCAAGCAAATCCCCATCAAAATTAAATCAAGAACCCAAGCTAGATACCCTTTTGAAACTTCTCTGCCTTCCTACAGATCAATCAAATCAAAGACTTGAGCTTTACAAACATTGAAAGGAACGATGTTTCAAAAGTACAGCAGAAGGAGCAGATCTAGGTGTGAAAACAAAACACAAAAAATACTCCTTTTTTCCAACAAAAGCACCCTTTTTTTGCAAAAAAGAAAGAACAATCAGAGAAAGAAAAGCACCAATCAAAGAGCAACTTTTGTTTCTAAATAAAAAACTAAAAGCTAACCCATAAACCAGAACATAGAGAACAAAACAGCCCACCTCTTGTTTTCTTAACTCAACAACTTGTTTTAGTGGAGAAAAGAGGGAGAGGGAGAGGGAGAGGGAGAGGGTGAGCTGACCAGGTCGGAGCTAAGCTCTTTAGTGTTTGATTGGTAGGAGGCAATAAGAAAGGATAGAGGGATAGCATTAATGGCGGGCTGGTCCCGCTTTTAAGCACAACGTTATGTTAAGTTTGTCTTGCCATCTTGTTCACGCATTCATGGGGGAAAAATAACAGGTTTTGTTATATATAAAAGTTTTAAAAAATCAATAATACTGTAATTATATAATTATAGTAAGATATTTAAAATATTCCATTTCTATTCATTTAAATTTCTAACTATCAAAAAAACTATTATAATATTTATATTAGAAAATTAAAAATAAAAATAAACTAGAAAAACTACGGTAAAAAAAACTAAAATAGTATAATAATACAGAATTTAAAAACATAAAATTAACTGGAAAATACTTATTTTTCTAAAAACATGACTGAAATGCTTTTTATTCTTTTGTCCTATTTATTTATTTCTCTAACTCTAGGAGTGGGATACAGTTGAGAGTAAGGTCAGAGAAGATAAGCCTTTAAAGGGAGGCTGCTCCCTACCATTACCATTCAAGGATCAACTCTCAGCCATTGGATTCTGTTTCTCTGACTGAATCCTACAGTCCACAGACAGCTAAGCTTGTGCTGCTTGCTGTAGCTGGCTTGGCTTGGCTTAGTATACATGCAGCGGCTTTGGAATTCAGCAGCAGCCTCTCACTGTATCAGTCAGCGGCACTTTCACTGGCTACTCGCCTCTTTCTTTCTTTGGATTTTTTTTATTTTATTTTATTAGTAATGGAATGGAATCGTACAATATCTAGTCAATATTTAACAAGAACATGATATCAGAGGAGATCATGGATTAATCAGCATATAATCAAGCAAACAATTAAAATTAATTATCTGTTAAGTTAAGTCTTAATTATTTAACCCCTGTAGTCAATTATTAATGCAACTCTCTTTTCTAGATAAACTCTTGTTGTACTAGCAATCATTAGCCATGTTTTTTTTTTAAATAGTGTTTAATTATTATTTCAAAACCGAGAAGATATAAATAGAAATAATTTGGATAAAAAATAAATCTTTTTAAAAAATTTTATTTTTAAAATAATATAAATTCACTCTAAAATTAAAACATGTTTTTATAGTTATTTACTTATTTATTTTTAGCCAGGGTTTGGCAATAATCACCATGATTCATTTTGCGTTGTGTTGTGCATGTTCTAGAATCTTAATAAAATATATTAGCACATTTATTCATAAATTTTATACGTTTATGCTTTATCGGGAAGAAAAAGAAAAGAAAATTTAGAGGTTCTGGTTCGTGAAAGAAGGCACGATGATGGTTCCTTGGTCACGTGCAAGGCACCCCGTGACGATATGGGTGAAATGCAAGTTGCGCACCAAAACAAGCGTCCACAGCACAAGTTGGTTTCTTTGCTTCTTCGTTTTATGTCCGCCATGTGATGTTAAAGCTTCACAGTTTTTTTTTTTTTTTTTAAGTCTAATGTGGATGTCGGGGCTAGCTTTTGCGCACCTCGACTAATTTCACGGACCCTGAAGTTAACGAACATGTAAGCCTCCAATGATCATCATATAAATTTTACTTTAATTAATTTGATTTGATTCTTTTACTTTAATTTAATTTTTTTATATTTTCAAATTGTTTTGATGTGTTGATATTAAAAATAAATTTTAAAAAATAATTATTACTACAATATCAAATTATAATCCCTATATCAATATTAAAAAGGTGAGTGGACTCCTCTCCTTTTTTTTTTCTTTTCTTTTTTAAAATCCTTGTATCCAACATTTTATGCAATGACATGGATACAGATATTTAGACATTTCGAATAAAAAAATAAAGAAATAAAGAAAGAAAATTGCGGAAAGTAGTTGAATCTGGTATGGGTGTTGCATGTTAATCACTCGGTGTTGGATGTGGATTCCAAATCAGATCAACATAGACTTTGCCAAATTATG
>Ga0307515_10013140_pt1 | contig 15495 bp, 17 predicted proteins | sample 17_EM_MG_FD_194513 | JGI IMG/M metagenome (GOLD analysis project Ga0307515, IMG submission 194513) | Populus trichocarpa ectomycorrhiza microbial communities from riparian zone in the Pacific Northwest, United States - 17_EM | ecosystem: Host-associated > Plants > Roots > Unclassified | place... | reverse complement strand
CGATTCTCTGGGCGGGCGTACAAGGCCAAGAGGCGGGCAACTCGCTCATCGACATTCTCTACGGCACATGGAATCCCTCCGGCCGACTCCCCTTCACGATTGCAAAGCAAGAATCCGACTACGGAACTCGGATACAGCATGGGGAACAGGTCGTCGCGTACGCTGAGGGGCTGAATGTCGACTACAGGTGGTTCGACGCACATGGAATCGACCCGCTCTTTGAGTTTGGATATGGCCTGAGCTATACTGCATTCGAGTATTTTGGGTTGGAGGTGGAGGGGAGTGCGGACGATGGCGCTGAAGAGGGTACGAAGTGGAAGAAGGGAGAAGCAGAGTACCCTCCTGGTACTGTAGGCGCCTCTGTCCGAAGCTGGTGAGTTGCGTTGACCTTCGCCCGCCCAATGTGCTTAGTTTGGTGTTCACCACCTCTCCCCAATTTTAGGCTTCACAAACCACTCTGGACTGTCAGCGTACACATCAAGAACACTGGTTCACGGTACGGAGGCGATGTGAGCTGCGGTGCTTCTAGTAATGAAATCACGATGTTGACGCTGGCCCTAGAATCCACAACTTTATATTGGCTTCCCCAAGGACGCAAATTCACCGCCACGCGTTCTCAAGGGATTCCAGACCGTCCACCTTCAGCCAGATGAAACCAAGGTTGTCACCTTCGAGCTGTCGCGATATGATTTGTCTGTCTGGGATGTCGTGGTGCAAGCTTGGGTTGCTCCCGCCCCCGATGCAGAGTACACGCTACATGTGGGAAGAAGCAGTAGGGATTTACGGTTGACGGGGGTACTCAACCTTTGAACGTCACGTCCCCACCGGGAGAAGGTATCTATATTGGACGCTGTATCCTAGACATTAGTATAGACATCTGGCCAACGTATAGAACTGTCAGGTTTGTGTATTTCTTTGCCAACTCATTCCCTCCGGTGGCCATGGCGTTTCCGTTCAGGGTTAAGGGGAGCGGTATGCATTATCCACGAAGTTGGACGAGGAGAGTATATATTTCACCACCTCTTTATATTCTTCGAACAGGTCGAGACCCTCGGCATCAATCAGTTCGAGTGATCGATCCCATGAATCGCAAGGGTCATTGTTGGCGAAAGGAACTTGCGTGGAATATACACTAAGTAGGGCCCTCCATCGAATAGCAGTGAACTTTGCCTTCCGTACAGAGGGCCAGGTGCGTTGGAATTCGCGAGCAAATTGGAGCATGTCACCAAATGCCATTGCACCTGTACCTTCTTGTGTAGTGGTGACTCGTGCAAGAGCGGCGTGGGTGGGCGGGCCGCCGTGAACAATAATTTTCTCGAGGTCTGCGGTGAATTCTTCAAGGGCGGGGCAGCTCGCCCATAGCGATGGTGGGATAGTTCGACTCGGACGAGGACCGATGATTGGCATAGCAGGATGAACTAGCGTGAGCGAGCGAAGCCGCCGGGCGTTCAGGCCGTCGAGAGTGAGGGTTTTGAGGATAGCCTGGAGATCGTCGGGCAGTGATAGGTACCCTATACTGAGGCGTTGTAAGGAGGGCAGAGACCAGTTCAGGAATTCGACTGAACGGGGTGTCGAATGGTGATATTCCAATACTTGAAGCTTGTGGAGGGAGATGGCTACGTTACACGGGTGACCATTTTCTGGTACATATCCTAGATGTGTGATAAGGCGCAAATGAGTGAGGTTTGAGAACCCGGATTTGTAATTAGCGAGGATATCCTCTGCTGTCGTAGGAGTAAACTGAAGCATGCACCTGGGAAGCCATTTAGGTACCATATAATAGCTTCTGCCCACCAGTACTCACACTTCAATACTAAGTACAGACATTCTTGTGTGCTCGTGAGCAAGGGCGTCCAGCCTCTGGAGGATTTCCTCGGCGGTTGGTCCCCAAATCATGTCTTCGTGGCAGCTCAGAACTCGTGCACGTCTTGCATAATGTAGTAGCATAGAAGTCTCGTCTTCGAGATGCCTGGTGGTCCAAGAGATGTCGACTAAGCGTATCTCATCGTCGGCAAAGGCGTTCCATGATTTGCAAACGAGCCGTAGGTTTCGTCGCTCCCTCTCCCCGAGTTTTGCGTTCTCAATGTGGTCAAGTGCATTGGCATTTGGGGTCAGAGGCGGATAGATGAGGTAGGAAAGGATTTTGGCCCAGATTTCGACTGGAATACGAAATGATGCCGGATCCATAGGCATAATGGAGCAACGAAATACGCGTACAGTGCCAAAACCTAGAGAGTGGGCGTGTATCGATCGTCGAATCGACTTGGTGACGGTCAAGCGTGCGCAATTGAGATTTTGTGGGAATGTTGGAATAGGATATGGCGTAGGATATATATCACATATCACAATATCACAATATCACATCGCCACTACTTGGTTTTACCTGTATTGAATTTTGTAGCGGGCCCCAATAAACACGACTGGTTTCGTCGTAGCGCTCATGGAGTCCATTGTCAACCATCCCAGAGGTTCCCCGCTCGCGGCCCAGCCCACGCGCTGACCGGGTACTAGCTCGGCCCGGTCACAAAGCCGATGCAGCTTAGACCTGCCCTCGCGCTTCTCACACTATAGCCCTACGCCGAAGACTTCGGAGGAGACAGTAATAACTCCCCCCGACAGTATTTGGGGTCCGGAAAGTGCGGTATAGACGTCCTTGGCGGTCCGAATTTGTCGGTGTGAGAAGGGTACTTAAACCAAGATGTCGAAGCAATTACCGAAGCAAGTTATTACCCGGTATCTGCGACCTTCTGTGCCTCGTTTGGCCCTTCTCGCGCAAGGCTCGACAAACATGGAAGTGTTGACAAGATCTCTGGGGACTGTTGCATATGCGTTGGAGCTAGGATGGGTCCCTCGACCTATCAAATGGGTGCTCGCTGTCTTGTTTTTGACCCAGTTCAAGAGCTGGCCGCTTGTGTGGCATCGTAAGTAGCGCCCTTGGTTCTTATATGAGCGAAGTATATGAACAGTCATGTTTGCTCGTTTTAGTGAGAGTATTTTATGGCCTTATCTCCCTCCGCCTGAGAGTTGCCGTGAAGCGTCGTTTGACACGCCAAGAACAACTCACTCGCTGTTCTCCTGTGGAAAAAGATGTATTCAGGATCATTTCTGTCTTCAGGACCAAGGCTACATTGGATGACTGTGATTGGAACGGGCACTTGAGTAATAGTTCCTACGCCAAGGTATAGTTTGGTTCGATCTCTTTACTAGCCAAATTTTTTTTGCATCTCGGCCACTGACATATGGCCTATCAAACCCCATAGAATGCAGATTATGCTCGCATCGATGCAGCTACCAAGTTCTGGGTACCTTTCTTCGTCGATGGCGGGTGGATGGCGCTCGGGGGCAGCTATTACAACTACGTACGAGAAATACCTATGGGTGCCAATTACGAAATATGGCTTTCCATTGGTGGCTGGGATGACAAATGGGTGTGTATTCGGTTGATCAACGCTTTTGTGGTTCACTCACTGGCCATCTGCATTTCATTTTAGGTCTACCTGATCACCCACTTTGTGTCATTTCCCAAGGGTAAACCGAGATCGACCGCTGCGAAGGGAGCCATCAACACAGAACCAAACGGAGTCGCCTCCAACGGCCATGCAGCGAATGGTCATTCACTCTCTAAACCAATCCTCCCCGCCAACTATCACGACTCGATCTCTGTTCGCTCCCTGCCTCCTGGTGCAGTTGTTCACTGCATCGCTGTGTCACAGTACTGTTTCAAGCACGGTCGCGTGACGGTTCCCCCAAGCGTTGTCATACCTTCTGTAGGCTTCAATGCCACCCCCGAAAAGTGGGAGCGACTCCTTCGAATGCGGGGTATGGCGCGCGATCCCTCCAACCCGAAGGCAGAAGTGGGGACGGATATCACCGAGGAGGGCAAGGAGAGGATGAAGGAGTTCCACCGTGGTGGTTGGAAGGAAGAAGGCGATTGGTGGAGATTGCCGGGGGAGGTCCACATGAGGAACAAGAGCAGAGCAGAGGCGTTGGGTAAGCTCAGAGAAGCGATGATGGGCTGGGGAAGCGAGAGAGTATAGCTTATAATGTGGGACTTGCATTAGCGGACCGCACTAGGATTTTGGGTTATGCTGCGATATGAAGAAGGCGAAGGATGGCTATTATATATTAGCATAGACGGACGCTCGTAAATTAATACACTAGGGACCAAAAGAAACTCCAAGGGCAGCTTGGGCAAGCAGAATGATCATTGCCACACTGGGCTTGCTGAGATGGGAGAGACCACAGTAGCAAGTTTGCGGCTGACCTGTTGAATGGGGTAAAAGGATACCTATTGATTATTCTAAGGATAAGACTGATATGCCCCTTGAGGAGCAACAGGAACTCTGGTGCTTCAATTCACACTCTCGATCAAGAAGCTTGTCTCAGCTAGGCTTGGCCATGACTGATTAACACTAGCTTCTCTGTGTATCTTCCAACTGAAATATGCAGGCAGAGTTTGACATTCGTCGTACATGGTCACCCACGCCACCGTCGGTTAGTCAGTCTCACCTCGATGTCTTGTCTTGTCTTATTCTCTTATTCTCTTATTCTCTTATTGATTTATTGATTATAATAATTTATATTTTCAAAAATTTCAAAGTTTTTCCTTCCTCCCAATCAAGCCTTGGACACGTTCTCTCACAGTCTCTTACCACATCCTCCACCGTCTCTCCTCTCGACACTGTTCCCTGCACCTGCGATGGGCTTGAGCAGTTACCTGTTCTCTCCAACACTCGCCTCTCGCCCGTCTCGTACTCGTACCTCAACAAACGCTGTCGATAGCTGTTTCTGCGCGCTCACTTCCCACCGATATCGCCGCCTTTCAAGTTCAAAGGCTTATGTCTAGCTATCATCGTACTTAGATCCAGTCTCGCGCCTTCCACAAACACCACCACCACAAGATCCGTAAATTTCACCTTCCACTCCCCGCTACTCTTCCTCGGTTGTCCTCGATCGGGATGGCACCTTCCCATATTGCCGTAGCCTCTGACCCTGTCGAGTGAAGCTGATCGAATCCAAGCACTCACAGCGCTCACAGTGATCCAAGCCTCACCCTCAGTATGTGGTGTTTTCAACGTTGCGAATTCTGTCCTGTCTGACTTTCCGGTTTTCCCCCCAGTGTGCCTGTCGCATGCTAGCTACGGTCACGAAGAAGGCCGTCCCCGTTACAGTACACAAGGCCGGCAATACCCCCGACGTCGTCCCAACGTTGATCGACCCCACAACGGTCCAACGCCTTCGTAGCGTCACGAGCACAGTCGTTGATTCTCAGATTTCAAAGAGCAACTACTTTCGTCGCCTGCATCGCGCACCTGTCCAACACCATGGCCCAGCATAGTCAGCACCACCCGCAAGGCCCTTATCCGAACAACCCCGGCATCTTCCTTACTCCCGCTCAGATTCAACAGTGGGCGCACCAAAACCCCCACACAAGTACTATGCTTGAGTACTTGCTCGGCAGACCTCCAGAACCGAGTGCCCCTTCGGACCCTCGGACCCTCCCAAACACAACGGGGTCTATCAACCCATCGGCAGCTGCAACCTCAATAGACGTTTACTAGGTCTTTCGCCGCTCATGTCCGAGAACCTGCTTCATTTGGTCCAATTCACTACGCACTACGTATGTTCATCTCACCTCTTGTGAAACTTTCTTTTGTCCCTAATACATACGTCTCTTTAGGTCCCACCAAACCATGCGGCTTCGTCCAATTCGTCTGTAAGGCCGACGCAAAGCGCGTTATTGAGGCACTTGGCGGTTATTCGATTGGAGGCAGTAAGGCTCGTCTGAGCTGGGGCCGCAGTGCGTCTCTTTACTATTCCCGGTACCTCTGTTTACCTGACCGCGACTAGATCGTGCTTCGGCCGCCCCAACCCCGCCCTCTGGCGTGTCCGCAACGTCGCGTCAAACCCTAATAGCGGTCCTTTTGGGAACCGCTACCCACCGAGTATCCCCACTCAGCGCCTGAAGGAGCCCTGGCCAATGATCAAGTCAACAGCGCCTGAAGGATATCATTCCCAACAATGGTGGTCTCGGCCCGAACGGAGGAGCACCTCGTCAACTGCGGCCCGTCCCGCCACCACCCATTGCCTACGGAACACCTTATCCCGACGGTACGGCACGTGTATTACCCGCCTCCGCCACCCCGTGGCGGTGAGTTCGACCGAGGAGACAGATATGGCTATCATGGTAGTGGGCGCCCTGCGCAGGGCTACGGACGCGGCACGGGGATGGATCACACGGTATATGGAGCTGTTGGAGTCGGGGCCGGCCCGTCTTCTGCCTTGACGACCAGCTCCTTGGCCCATACGGCCCGGCAGACTCCAGAACTCTTCTGCCCGCCCCACAGGTGGATACGGCGGCGGAGGCGGGTATGACGACTTGCCCCTCGGTCATGGTACTCGTGGTGCTGCGAATGGAGGATTCGGCGGTCACGATGGCATGAATCGCTTTAGTGGTGCTGTACGGGGACTTGGAATGGGTATCAGCAACGGGGGTGCCGCGTTCGGTGGTACGCTCGGTGTTGGAAGATTCGAGTTCGACGACGCGAGCCCACAGGTCCCCGCTACGTCCGATATCCGTCGTGGAGACTCTATCGCCTCCCCAGCGCTAGCCGCGGTAATGGTACGATTGGAAGTGGTGCGGGTGGGGGACCAGGGGGTCACAGTTCGGCTGCGGAGGACTCCTCGGGCGTTGATGAGCTCCCTGGGTTGTTTCCCTCCTTCGGCGTTGGTGGGAGTGCGAGCAGTGCTCCCGGCGCTGCTGTGACTGCTACAACGACTGGTGGTGCCGGAGTGTATGCGTCGAGGTATACCTAAGCAATTAGGGGATGAATTGAGCTTGTGTAATAGCGGTTTACGGCAGCCTCTTTCGAGTCTACATACGACCACCGGCCCACATACACATACACACGTAAATTCAAATCCGACTCCGACTCTTTACCACCCGCAAATCCGAATCCCAGCACAATAGCGGTCGCCTGTGAAAGCCACACGGGCTGGACATTCGCCATATTCCTTGCTTCACTCGAGTCAACAACCCAACCCTACGGCCCACATCGCCGTATACCTTCTCTCCCTCTCCTCATGGCACGATACCATGGACATACAGAAATGAGAGCAACCAACCCGCTCTTCGCCGTTCGCCCGCTTGCTTCCTCTCTCCCTACCCCTCCAAGACTCGTCTCTCTGGTCATAAACCAAGTCTATCACATAAGGATCTTCTGGTTGGCTCTCCGTGTTTTCTCTATAACCGATTTAGTGCTTTTCTCGTTTCGCTCCGTTTCGTTCTCCCACGCTTTCTTTGGACTCCGCCGCCCGCTACTGTTTTTATGTTTGCCCCTCTGTTTCCCAAAAGAATATCGCGTAATTTTCCCCAACCCCTCCAGAAGAGACGTGCATGCTTCGTGTTCTGTGGCACCTCAGCTCCTATTTCTCTATCTTGATCACTTTTGATATTGGTTATGAACGTCTCCTGATTACCGTCGATACACGGCCACCGGGACACTTAACGTTTTCGGTGCCAGAACTGGTCGAAAGTCTGTAAATGTGTGTTCACAGTAGAGAAGAATTAATAGAAACTTCATGAGGTACCATACTTTTGTGGCCGCGAGCAATATACCCTTCAAAAATGGCCCCGAAGGTTAAGGCCTTGTTCACTCACCGGGACATGACATGATGATGGACCGCAAGCTGGAAAAAAAGAAATATTTGGATTGGTAGCCAAACAGGAGGCTATCATTCGCTGTTACAGGCCTTTCCTGACCAGTTTGAGTGGCTCTTGTCTGATGCCTTGTCTGATGCCTTGTCATCCTATGACAGAATATGGCCTACAATCGAGTCGAAATCTGAATTGCGTCGATTCTCAGGGTTCCTTTATCGTGAACTTGAGTTTGGGGTGATTGGCAGAGGCCATTGAGGAACCATTGCAGGATGATTTTGGTCAATTACAGCACCCTGAAGCAATGGAAGCGCTGAAGGCATCCCCATGAGGTTCTTATAAGGCAATTATACTAATTGAAGCCACCATAGGCATCCCCTCTGTTGCAGTGACCTTAAATTTAGCCCTCATGTGCGCTGTCGGGCATGGGGAATGCTGGGTGTGAGGCCAGTGGGCGCGGACGACAAAATAATATCTTTATAATAAGTGTAGTATACCAAAAATGCTGGCTATATGTCGCCTTTCTTACCAGCGAGTGCGTGTCCCGCTGAGTGAAGCATCCCGCTGAGTGAGGATCCATAGTAAGTATATACTCAAAGAATATTCACGATTCCAATATTCATGTCTGCTTTCGAATACTGGTTCATTTTTTCTTTTTCATTTCTTTTGAACTCGTCTTTGACTCCCCCATTGCATCTATAAGGTCTCTGAAGTTCGAGCCTCCCTCTTGGATTATTCTCTGTCTCTTCCGTGCCTGCCGCGTACATTTCGCTGTTGGTTGTCTGTGCGAATAAATACTTGTAACTATTTTGCTGTGCTACCACGAATGTGACGTATCATCTACCTTCTTGACATCGGTACCCTCAGCTTTTGCGAGTGTACGTCCGTAGTCGATCTCGACGGAGTCGGATGCATGTCCTATATTGGCCATTTGTGACAAAAATGAGGAGTTTAAGGCAGACGGGAATAACCAGCAGGCATCTCATACACTAGATTAGATACAAAAAGTAACGAAGAAAAAATGGTTACCGCTGTGCATTGCTGAAAATTTGGGGCCAATCGGCTCCAAAGACAAAGTCTTCAAAATCAAGAGAGACTGATCGAACGTCAGATGTAAAAGGGATTGTAATGAGAGCGGGTGAATGGAGGCCACGACGACAATCTAGGGGTACCCAATAGAGTAAGCCGCCGTCTGAGTCTCTGACCCAGCCCTGTGAGTCAGGCTGTGAATAAAAATGAGCATGGAGCGGATTATAAGATGGGGACGGTTGATGTGAAAATGGCTCTGACACACAGATGGTGTTGCTATTAGATCCAGAAACAATGTGCTGCCCACTGGGAGAGGAAGCAACGGACAGGACATTCACAATTTCTCCCCCTAGAGGCCTACCAACTCCGGCATTAGCCTTGGCATCCCAGATTCGAATCGTCCTGTCACCAGATCCAGAGATGATGCGCCGCCCATCGGGAGAGTAGGCGACGGACCACACATCCGAGCTATGCCCCTCCAGAGGTTTGCCAACTGCAGCGCCAGTCTCCGCATCCCAGATTCGAATCGTCTTGTCACGAGATCCAGAGATGATGCGCCGCCCATCGGGAGAGTAGGCGATGGACTCCATATAGTCGCTATGCCCCTTCAGAGGTTTGCCAACTGCAGCACCAGTCTCCGCATCCCAGATTCGAATCGTGTTGTCACGAGATCCAGAGATGATGCGCCGCCCATCGGGAGAGTAGGCGACGGACGACACACGCGAGCTATGCCCCTCCAGAGGTTTGCCAACTGCAGCACCAGTCTCTGCATCCCAGATTCGAATCGTCTTGTCCCCAGATCTAGAGATGATGCGCCGCCCATCGGGAGAGTAGGCGACGGACCACACATACGAGCTATGCCCCTCCAGAGGTTTGCCAACTGCAGCACCAGTCTCTGCATCCCAGATTCGAATCGTCCCGTCACCAGATCCAGAGATGATGCGCCACCCATCGGGAGAGTAGGCGACGGACGACACATATTCGCTATGCCCCTCCAGAGGTTTGCCAACTGCAGCACCAGTCTCTGCATCCCAGATTCGAATCGTCTTGTCACCAGACCCAGAGATGATGCGCCGCCCATCGGGAGAGTAGGCAACGGACTCCACATATTCGCTATGCCCCTCCAGAGGTTTGCCAACTGCAGCACCAGTCTCTGCATCCCAGATTCGAATCGTCTTGTCATGAGATCCAGAGATGATGCGCCGCCCATCGGGAGAGTAGGCGACGGACCACACATACGAGCTATTCCCCTCCAGAGGTTTGCCAACTGCAGCACCAGTCTCTGCATCCCAGATTCGAATCGTCCCGTCAACAGATCCAGAGATGATGCGCCGCCCATCGGGAGAGTAGGCGACGGACTTCACCCAGTTGGTGTGCCCCTTGAGGGGCTCACCACTTATAACACCAGTCTCGGCATCCCAGATCCGAATAGTCATGTCACCGGATCCGGAAATGATCTGCCGCCCATTGGGGGAATAGCTCATGCATGTAATGGCGACAGTATGTCCAATCCATGACAATGGCGGTGCTGGCCATGACAACAGTCCCCCTCCTATCACCTTGATGGCCTTAGTAAACCTCGTGCTCAATGTGTCTGATAAAGTTGAGCGTAAGGGTAAGAAGGGTTGGGTTGAAAGATATGTGTGCGGGGCGCTGATAGAGATGGGGGTGCGAAAGGCGATGATGAAACGGCAAACGTCCTGAATTCTCTCAAGAAGGGTCGGATTGCCATTCTACTGCCAATCAGATTTACCCAGAATACAAGCTGGAGCTGGACGTACCTTGGCCCAGGATATCACGCTTCGAATGCTCGGAGCACCCATCGGAACCATTCCCAAAATGCTCAATACTTCAATCCAAAATAATGGGCACAATCCTTCAAAGAATTCCTCCAAGCTATCCCACACTCGTGGGTCGTTGTCGGGAGCAACACAAAGATGATTTGACCAATAAAGACAACTATATTGCAAGCAGTCGGGAATGTTCTTTGTGATTCGGGATGGGAGGTCTTGGATGTCCGTATTAGCAAGTCGGGAATCTTCGAGCCCGCAGATATTGAAACGGAGTCGGTGGACCATCGTCTTGAGACACGTGACTCCCAAGTGCACGTTTGCGTCCTGGCGGTTGATTTGGTAGTCGCGGGGACAGCCGTCGCTGACAAGGAATTCTGAAATTGATAAATGGCGGACACGAATCCCTCCATTGGTCGCGTCGTCTCGATATAGCAAGGAGCTGAGCTCATCTACCCACATTTCGACGAGGTTTGGTTTTACTCCCGCCAGCTCTGCAATTGTCTCCTCGCATAGGGCGCGGTATGGAGCCGCTGTCAGAAGGACTCCAACCATCCGCCGAAACTCGGCTTTACTATGTTCTATTCGCGACTCCAAGATACTTGAGTAAAGTTTGTATAGAGCTTCCAACCCAGCACCAGCTGAATCTTCGGAGGCTGCCTTCAAAAACTCTGTGGGGTCCTCACAATGCTCAAGGGCAAGAACAAGGGTCTTGATGAAGATGAAGAGACCATTCGACCTAGAGATAACTCTGATCAAGAGCGATTCTTCTGGCCAAGGCGCGGGGAGACGCCATTTTCGGCCGACCGGGCCAAACTCGCTTCGAGCGAAAGCTCGCAGATCATCGCTGGCTTCTTGATCTGTAGCCAAATCATATCCCAAGTACGGCGACTGGGTGAGCCCATCAAAGAACTGTCGGATATCGGCTTCTGGTCTGCTGGTGATGATAATCTTCAGCCACGAAGCACGTGTAGCCGCATCTATCAGAAGCTTCAGGAGGCGTGGACGACTACGATAGTCGCCGCATTCGTCGAAGGCGTCAATGACAAAGACGAGGAGATCGTCCAGGCGATTAGGGAGTTTATCGAGCAGGTCAAGGAAGAGTGAGTCCTTCATTGACTCTGGTGTCAAGTTTGGGTCGCTACGAAGACAATTTGCCACAATGGTTCGAAAAGGGGGGAAGGTTTCCGCGAGTTTGTGGATGAGAGTCCGGAGTAGGTTTCTGGGCTCGTTCAAGTTAGGATCATCCCTCCGGCAGAAAAATGCCCCAGCAAGCCGCCCCTGATCGTGAAGGCTCGCACAGATCGAATGGGCTAACGACGTTTTACCGATTCCGGGTAAGCCGTAAATCCAGTAAGTATTGCCCTGGAGAAGCCCTTCCTCCTCGGATTTATTGGCCACCCAATCTACGATTTCTTTAATCCGAGATTTGCGGGTGCCTTCCATACAGCGGAAGCCCTGGTGATAGCCGGTTTTGATAGGTTCAAGCCGGTTGAGTAGGCGCGCTTCGTCTACTGGCTCCACATGACGCGCTACACAACGCTACTGAGAACGGGTTCACGCTATATTGAGACGATGTGTGCTTACCAATCCTTTCGGCTAGGCCCAGAGTCTCGACATGGATTGCACGCGTGAAGTCCTCGATGATATTTGCTAACTCTTCGTCCATTGCGTCGACCATTTCTTTATCCTCCGAATAAAGGAGCGCATCTCCTGCCCTCCCTGCGATCATCAGCATTCGTGGAATCCAGAAAAGAGATCACCTACTGAATCGCCCACGCTTGACGTACTTGCATAGAAATTTGGAGATCTTTTGCATCACTTCGAACATTCGCGGCATTATTTTAACCAAGATATCTGTCTCTTCGCTGACCATTTGGTCTGCGACCTTGTCCGCCAGTGGCAGGATGCGCTGCAACCGATCCAAAAGGCTCAATAGCATCTGGTCGTATTTGGTTTGTTCCTTCATGAGCTGAACGATCAAGCGTTACCACTGCTTCTAATCCGCCAGAGAGAGCACGAACCTCGAATGTGACTTTGGCAACGCCGAGGACAGCCTTTGCGATCGGATTGAACTAAGGGGTGTCAACGTCCTGCTTGTTTCCATACAGGCAGAGCTGACCTCAGCGAATACAGCGCCAATTTGAATCCCTTTTCCCACAGCCCTCCCCATCGATTTACTCATCAATGGCTTGTATCCCTTCATCAATCCTTCAAGTTCTTGGAGCGACGTGCGTAGAGACTCCGCCTATGCGGTCATTGTTAGCTGGCTGAGGTGCTTTATGGTAAATGACGAACGGAGGCATTTGCAGAGAATTGTAGCTCTAGAGATACATGTCTACTTCCAATCGCAACGTCCTCTGCACGTTTGTTAGACATGAGTGGACTGATCGATCATAGCGACTGACTCAGTACAGTAAACTCATGCTCGGTGGAATCCCAATATTCATCGGAAATCGCTTGTAGATCGATCGCTTCGTTCGCCTGTCGGTGCTTCTTCCAAAAAAGAATACGACTGGTTCTGTGGATCTCTACGCGCATCTCGGATGTCGGAGAAGTATCTCTGCACACACAGAGCCTTCAGTAGGCGTATACAGCGAGAACGGGGTGCGTACGAGAGTTGGACTGGTGTCCAGGTCCGGGTACCATTCGCCTGTAATTCTATATTCTGATTTCCCACAAACAACACCAGGTGATACACCGAATTTGTACCGGCTTGCAAAGTGATTTCTGTATGACACAAAACATCAGCGGTGTGACATAGACTAGAGCGAAGCGCCGCACGATCTAAATGCAAGCTTTTCGGTGGTCAGACAAGAATGCTGCTGGCTGCCTAGGTACTCACAAGTGGATTGACTTGGGTGCTTGAGTGTCCATGTTGATTTGGCTTCGAAGACTAGAGTAGAGGATAGGGATAGGGGAGAAGGTGCAGATCGCACATTAAAAGCCACTTGGAACGTGGGATCGGTGAGGCAGATTGCTGCTACAGATGGGTCTGAAAGCTGAACGATGGCTTCTTTCGACCAGGACTACCGGGCTCGGCGTCCGGCCGCCTCGCGAGCCACCGCCCACTGCACTGCGGAACATTCCGTATTCACCACAGCCACCATAACGACCAACATGCTTGCGCCACGTGCCCCCTGCCCACTTGTCCACTTGCTAGATCGATATGATCTCGGTGATCTCGGTGAGGCCAGTTGGTTCATGCTTCCCTATGAAAGCGTACACCCGACTCTCTCCCTCCCTTGACGATTTTTGTCCGGTACATATTATACGACGACGACGACGACGACGACGACGACAGATCGACTATCCCCAACTCGCCGACCTGCCAACAGACCAACAGACCAAAGCTTCTCTCACTGCATTCCACTCCACTGCGCTGCACTCCCACTCCCACCAACCCTATCGCCCGTGCCCACCTCTCCCACTCGTCCGTTCCCTTTACCCAACACACCCTTAATCCTCACCCTAGCACCTGCAGATGTTGCAAAGAACCCGGCATCTGTCCTGCCCAGAAGCGCTCAAACCCCGTCCTCAAATTGGCTCACTCCACACGGACCCTACTCTTCTGTCTATTCTCCTTGTTCACCGCACACGCCATTTGCTTCTCTACCAAATTGCTTCCACAACCTTGCCCTGTATACTCGCTTTCCGCAGATAGAAGCGTTCTCTAAGCTGACGCACCAGGCTTGAAACCACTCTTCGACGCCGTGCATTCCTCTATACCAGCAAGGCCTTTCTTGCCGGTCCCTCGGGCTCCATTGCGCGGAGGTTTGGAGTGCAGACCGCACGTCCGCCGCGCACTCGCCACCTATCATTTGCATCCAACTTCGATCGAGTTTGGTCTTCCGAGGACTTTGCGTCCCTACGCCCAGCCTCTCATCATAAGCGATCGTCAAGCAATGAGGACTCCAGCTCTGGTACGGGAGGAGGCGAAGAGTACTCATCGACTCAGTTTGACGAGTCGTCTAGTGACGGGGAATTAGAAGGGTCCGGTTGCGCCTGGAGCGTGATGAAAGTTGGGAAATGATTTCGATCTGAGGTCTGCATTACACCATTTCCTCGAGGTGAGCAAGCGCCAAATGCCCCAATTTCTCATGTGGTAAAAGTGCAGCCTTTTACTGGCCATCCTCTCGTTGCGTATCAGCCTTCCTGTCGCCGTTACGCTGCGGTTTCCACGTTCCCACATCTAGTCAACATCGAACACCTAAGACAGCCCCAGTACCACCGCAATAATGCTGTCCTTAGAACCGCACCCCATCTCTCGGCCTCAACACCGGATCCACTTCGGTCTTCTTGAGCGATCTGCGGCCGAATGTGATTTTATCTTTACCAGCACCGGCAAGCAACCCGAGTATCAACACACACCGAATGTATCAACAATTACCTAACGCCACCCCCTCAACATTAGGATTCTATGATCAGCAACCCAATGACGATCAGCTAACGACACCCTCACTTGGACCTCGGCCTGATCCATGACCCTCAACAACTCTCTATCTCCCCTCTTTGCATTAAAAAGCCATGTGCTTGATTCGGTCTGGAGCCACACCCGTCCGGCGCACTCACTACCCTACTTCACGAATTCTAAAGTACTCGATCACAACAATCTGACTATGTACTCCTTGCTATTCCCATTTCGAACCCCCATTTCCCTACCGCCTCCATGCATCCCCTTTTATGTGTCACCCCTCCGCCGTTGCGCTCCTCCGTTATCTCTGTTGTTTCCCAACCCATTCTGATCCATGTGCTAGCCGGTTGGTCGTTACGGAATTTCCCTTCTCCACTTTTATTCCACCTCTATCCCCATGAGTTGACGGCGTCCCTCAAAAACAAGGCCTTGAGGCCTCTCGCAGGCTGCGGGGAGGGAGCGGGCTGTTCGCGGGCTGTTAAGGTAGGCGACAGCACAAAGGCCCCACCACAGCCACCCCAGCCTCACACTGCCAAATTCTGGTGGTCCGAATTTTTTTTTTTGTATCCGTAGCTAGTTTTATATTTCAAAAAAGTTCATAATTG
>Ga0307515_10013139_pt1 | contig 15496 bp, 13 predicted proteins | sample 17_EM_MG_FD_194513 | JGI IMG/M metagenome (GOLD analysis project Ga0307515, IMG submission 194513) | Populus trichocarpa ectomycorrhiza microbial communities from riparian zone in the Pacific Northwest, United States - 17_EM | ecosystem: Host-associated > Plants > Roots > Unclassified | place... | reverse complement strand
TAATCAGCTTGCGCATCAGGCCCTCGAACTCCTGGTCGATCAGGTCGTCGGCCTTCAGGACCTCCACCGCCTTGTCGACATCGAGGCGCGCGAACGCGTCGAGCGCCTTGCGCAGCTGCGCGACCGCGAGCTCCGACTCATAGCCGAGGTCCTTGACCGGCAAGCGCAAGCGGCTCGACACGCCGGAGTTCAGCAGTCGCTGCACCGTGCGCGCGATGCGGGCAGCTTCGTCGCCGACGCGCTCGAGGTTGGCGATCGTCTTCGAGATCGCGATCAACAGGCGCAGGTCGCGGGCAGTCGGCTGGCGCCGCGCGATGATGGTCGACAGGTCGCGGTCGATCTCGACCTCGATCTGGTTCACGCGCTCTTCGGTCATCAGGACTTCGGATGCGATCTCGGCGCTGAAGTTGGTCAGCGCATAGACCGAGCGCGCGACCTGCGATTCGACGATCCCGCCCATCTCGAGCACGCGCGTCGAGATACCGCTGAGTTCGGCGTCGAACTGCGTGGATAGATGTTTATCACTCATATGGTCGCTCCTTCGGCGTTCAGCCGAATCTCCCGGTGATGTAGTCCTCGGTGTCCTTCTTCTTCGGCTTCATGAAGACATCGGACGTGGGGCCGAACTCGATCAGGTCGCCGAGATACATGTAGGCCGTGTAATCGGAGCTGCGCGCGGCCTGCTGCATGTTGTGCGTGACGATGACCACCGTGTAGTCGGTCTTCAGCTCGTGGATCAGCTCTTCGATCTTGCCGGTCGAGATCGGGTCGAGCGCCGAGCACGGCTCGTCGAGCAGCAGCACCTCGGGTTTGATCGCGATGCCGCGCGCGATGCACAGGCGCTGCTGCTGCCCGCCCGACAGGCCGGAGCCGCTCTGGTTCAGCTTGTCCTTGACCTCGTTCCAGAGCGCTGCCTTCTTCAGCGCCCACTCGACGCGCTCGTCCATCTCGATGCGCGGCAGCGTCTCGAACAGCTTCACGCCGAAGGCGATGTTGTCGTAGATCGACATCGGGAACGGCGTCGGCTTCTGAAAGACCATGCCGACCTTGGCGCGAATCAGCGAGACGTCGTCCTTCGAGGTCAGGATGTTCTCGCCGTCGAGCAGGATCTCGCCTTCGGCGCGCTGGTCCGGGTAGAGCTCGAACATGCGGTTGAAGGTGCGCAGCAAGGTCGACTTGCCGCAGCCCGACGGGCCGATGAACGCAGTGACCTTGTTCTCGGGGATGTCGAGGTTGATGTTCTTCAGCGCATGGAAGCTGCTGTAGTAGAAGTTCAGGTTGCGCACCGAGAGCTTGGGCTTCTCGGTGACGGGCAGGTTGACCTTGGTGTCCATCGACAATCCTTAATGACGGTTGCGCAGGAACGTGCGCGCGAGGATGTTCAGCACCAGCACGCCGATCGTGATCAGGAACACGCCGGCCCACGCCAGCTTCTGCCAGTTCTCGTACGGGCTCATCGCAAACTTGAAGATCGTGACCGGCAGGCTGGCCATCGGCGAGCTCAGGTCGCTGGTCCAGAACTGGTTCGACAGCGCGGTGAACAGCAGCGGCGCGGTCTCGCCGGCGATGCGCGCGAGCGCGAGCAGGATGCCGGTCAGCACGCCGGCCCGGGCCGACTTGAGCGTCACCGTCATGATCACCTTCCACTTCGGCGTGCCCAACGCGTAGGCCGCTTCGCGCAGCGCGTTCGGGATCAGCGACAGCATGTTCTCGGTCGTGCGGATCACGACCGGGATCACGATCAGCGCCAGCGCGAGGATGCCGGCCCAGCCCGAGAAGCTCTTCATGCGCGCGACGACCACCGAGTAGATGAACAGGCCGACGACGATCGAAGGCGCGGCGAGCAGGATGTCGTTGATGAAGCGCGTGACGCTACCGAGCCAAGTCTTCTGCCCGTACTCGGCGAGGTAGATGCCGGCCAGGATGCCGACCGGCGTACCGATCAGCGTGGCCAACGTGACCATCGTCACCGAACCGAAGATCGCGTTCGCGAGGCCACCGTCTTCGGATTGCGGGGGCGGCGTCATCTGCGTGAACAGCGACAACGTCAGTCCACCGAGCCCCAGGCGCACGGTTTCGATCAGGATCCAGATCAGCCAAAACAGACCGAAGGCCATCGCGGCGAGCGAGAGCGTCAGCGCGATCGCGTTGACGCGCTTGCGCTGCGCATGCTTGCTGACACGCGAGGCCTGCAGCGCGCTGGCTTGGGCCGTCATCGTGGTGCTCGTGTTCATGTTCATGCGCGCGCTCCCTCGCTCTTCTTCAGCTGCGCGAGCAGCAGCTTCGAGCAGGCCAGCACCACGAAGGTGATGAAGAACAGCACCAGCCCGAGATAGATCAACGAGGCCTGGTGCAGCCCTTCGCCGGCTTCGGCAAACTCGTTCGCGAGCGCCGAGGTAATGCTGTTGGCGGCTTCGAACAGCGAGGCCGAGTTGAGCTGGTTCTGGTTGCCGATCACGAAGGTCACCGCCATCGTCTCGCCCAGGGCACGCCCGAGGCCGAGCATGATGCCGCCGACGACGCCGGTCTTGGTGTAGGGCAGCACGACCTTGAACATCACCTCCCAGGTCGTCGAGCCCAGGCCGTAGGCCGATTCCTTCAACAGCGGTGGCGTGACCTCGAACACGTCGCGCATCACCGAGGCGATGAACGGGATGATCATGATCGCGAGGATGATGCCGGCGGAGAGCAGGCCGATGCCGACCGGCGGCCCCGAGAACAGCGCGCCCAGATACGGCACGCCGCTGAACAGCGATTGCAAGGGCTGCTGCACATAGCTCGACAGCAGCGGGCTGAACACCAGCAGGCCCCACATGCCGTAGACGATGGACGGGATCGCCGCGAGCAGCTCGATCGCGGTACCCAGCGGGCGCTTCAGCCAGGTGGGCGACAGCTCGGTCAAGAACAGCGCGATGCCGAAGCTCACCGGCACCGCGATCACCAGCGCGATCAGCGAGGTGACCAGCGTGCCGTAGATCATCACCAGGCCGCCGTACTTGTTCTGCACCGGGTCCCAGTCGCTGGACCACAGGAACGACAGGCCGTATTCCTTGATCGCCGGCGCGGCGCCGATGACGAGCGAGATGATGATGCCCGCCAGCAGCGCCAGCGTCAGCCAGGCTGCGGCGTGGGCCAAGAGTGAAAACAAGGTGTCGGCCCACGGCGCCGCGCGGCGCGTGGCGGGCGGGCGCCCCTGCGACTGGGTTCGATCCATCTTCGCGGGCTCGTTGTACGGTGTCGCAGGAAGTGTAGCGGCCACGTGGATTCCTCGAAGTTCGGTCGCGAAGGCCAGCGGCTTACTTCGCCGCGACCGTCTTGCCCGACGCGTCCTTGATGTTGTCGGCCCAGAGCTTGTGCACCAGGGTCTTCACCGAGTCAGGCATCGGCACGTAGTCGAGGTCGGCCGCCATCTTGTCGCCGCTGGTGTAGGCCCAGTCGAAGAACTTCAGCGTGTTGGTGGCGTTGACTGGCTTGTCCTGCACCTTGTGCATCATGATGAAGGTCGCGGCGGTGATGGGCCACGAATCCTTGCCCGGCTGGTTGGTCAGCACCTGGTAGAAGGTCTTGTTCCAGTCGGCATTCGCGGCGGCGGCCTTGAAGGTCGCGTCGTCCGGTGCGACGAACGTGCCGGCCTCGTTCTTCAGCAGCGTGTAGGCCATCTTGTTCTGCTTGGCGTACGCGTATTCGACGTAGCCGATCGAGTTGGGCAGGCGCTGCACGAAGGCCGAGACGCCCTCGTTGCCCTTGCCGCCCGCGCCGGTGGGCCAATTCACGGCGGTGCCTTCACCGACCTTGGCCTTCCAGTCGGCATTGACCTTCGACAGGTAGTTCGTGAAGTTGAAGCTCGTGCCCGAACCGTCGGCACGGCGCACCGGAGCGATCGCTGCATCGGGCAGCGCGACGCCGGGGTTCAGCGCGGTCAGTGCGGCATCGTTCCACTTCGTGATCTTGCCGAGGTAGATGTCGCCGAGCACCTGGCCGGTCAGCTTCAGCTGGCCCGGGGCAATGCCCTTGATGTTGACGACCGGCACCACGCCACCGATCACGGTGGGGAACTGCACGAGGCCGCCCTTCGCCAGTTCGTCGTCTTTCAGCGGCGCATCAGAAGCGCCGAAATCGACGGTCTTCGCATTGATCTGCTTGATGCCGGCACCGGAGCCGACCGACTGGTAGTTGATGCGCGCACCGGTGGCCTTGTTGTAGGCATCGGCCCACTTGGCGTAGACCGGTGCGGGGAACGAGGCACCGGCACCGGTCACGTCCTGGGCGAAGGCGGCGGAGCCGATGAGGCCGAATGCGGCGAGTGAGACAGCAGAGCGGATGAACGAGAGTTTCACGGGCACGCCTTTCTAAGTGACTGCGGTTTCTGAATGAGCGCGACTCTAAGGAGGGTGCGTGACACGACTGTGACAAGGCCTCCTGACTTGTCACGCAGGATTCATGGCCTTGTCACGATCGCTGCATAAGCTGCGGCCCGAGCCCTGACAACCCTCGGAGAACCCATGCAAAGACGTAGTTGGATGACACTCGCCCCCTTGGCCGCCGCGCTGCTGCTCAGCGCCTGCGCGACCACACCCGCGCCGACGACGGTGGCCCAGACCATCAGCGCCAACCCGCAGCTGACCACCGCCAGCCGGCTGATCCAGGAAGCCGGCCTGACCGAGACGCTGCAAGGCACCGGCCCGTTCACGGTGTTCGTGCCCAGCGACGAAGCCTTCAAGGCCGTACCTCCCGCGATGGTCGATGCGCTGGGCAAGGACAAGACGCGCCTGCAGGCGGTGTTGAACTACCACGTCGTGCCGGGCGCCCTCACCTCGGCCGAGATGAAGAACGGCCCGATCAAGACCGCGCAAGGCGGCGCACTGTCGCTTTATCGCGCGGGCACTTTCGTGACGGCCGACGAAGCGGTGGTCACGACAGCCGATGTGCGCGCCAGCAATGGCGTCGTGCACATCGTCGACAAGGTGCTGATGCCGCCGCGCTGAGGACGCGATATCAGCGACAGGCTCAGCGCAGCGTCTCTGCCATCCGCTCGGCGCAGCGCTGCGCCTGCGCCGCGTCGCGCGCTTCGACCATCACGCGCACCACCGGCTCGGTACCGGACGGGCGGATCAGCACGCGGCCGTTGTCGCCGAGCTCGCGCGTCACCTCGGCCTGCACCTGCGCCAGCGCGGCATTGGTCTTCCAGTCGCTGCCGGGCTTCAGCTGCACGTTGATGAGCGTCTGCGGAAACAGCGTCACCTCGGCCAGCAGCTCGGCGAGCGTCTTGCCGGTGCGGCTCGCCGCCTGCAACACGAGCAGCGCGCTGACGATGCCGTCGCCAGTCGTGTGCTTGTCGAGCGCGAGCAGGTGGCCGGAGCCTTCGCCGCCGACCTGCCAGCCGCGCGCGGCGAGCTCTTCCAGCACGTAGCGGTCGCCGACCTTGGCGCGCACGAATTCGACATTGCGCTCGCGCAGCGCGACCTCGACGGCCATGTTGGTCATCAGCGTCCCGACCGCGCCGGGCACGTCCAGACCTTGCGCCAGGCGGTCGGCCACGATCAGGTAGAGCAGCTCGTCGCCGTTGTACAGCCGCCCCGCGGCATCGACCAGTTGCAGGCGGTCGGCATCGCCGTCGAGTGCCACGCCAAAGTCCGCGCCGTGCTCCTTCACGGCTGCGATCAGTGCGGCCGGCGCGGTGGCGCCGAAGCCGGCGTTGATGTTGGTGCCGTTCGGGCTGCAGCCGATCGCGATGACCTCTGCACCGAGCTCGTGGAACACATTCGGTGCGACGTGATACGCCGCACCGTTGGCCGCATCGACGACGATCTTCAAGCCCTTCAACGACAGCTCATTGCTGAACGTGCCCTTGCAGAATTCGATGTAGCGACCGCGCGCGTCGTCGATGCGCTTGGCGCGGCCGAGATGCACCGAATCGACCCACTGCGCGGGCTCTTCGAGCGCGCCCTCGACCTGCTGCTCCCACGCGTCGGGCAGCTTTTCGCCGCGCGCCGAGAAGAACTTGATGCCGTTGTCGCCGAACGGATTGTGCGAGGCGCTGATCACCACGCCCAGGTTCAGGCGCAGTGCACGCGTCAGGTAGGCCACCCCCGGCGTCGGCAGCGGACCGGTCAACAGAACATCGACACCCGCCGAGGCGAAGCCGGCCTCGAGTGCCGACTCGATCATGTAGCCCGAGATGCGCGTGTCCTTGCCGATCAGCACCGTGGGTTTCTTGTCGCCGGTGCGCAGCACGCGGCCGACCGCATGGCCCAGGCGCAGCATGAAATCGGCGGTGATCGGCGACGTGCCCACCGCGCCGCGAATGCCATCGGTACCGAACCACGTTCTCGTCATGCTCTTGCTCTTACTCATGCTGTTGTCCTCTGCGAAGGCTGCGGATTATCCGCGCGCCAGGCCTGCTGCCGCCCACACCTTCAGCGCATCGACCGTGGCCGCGACGTCGTGCACGCGCACGATCCGCGCGCCCGATTGCACCGCGGCCAGAGCGGCGGCCACGCTCGCGACCAGGCGTTGCGACACATCCCGGCCGGTGATCGTGCCGAGCGTCGATTTGCGCGACCAGCCGAGCAGCAGCGGCCGGCCGAGCGCCAGCAACTCGCGCTGGCGGCGCAGCAGGTCCAGATTGTGTTCGACGCTCTTGCCGAAGCCGATGCCGGGGTCGAGCACGATGCGTTCATCGGCCAGGCCGCGGGCCCGGCAGGCGCGCAGGCGCTCCTCGAGAAACCCGCCGACCTCGCGCAGCACGTCGTCGTATTGCGGCCGCTGCTGCATCGTCGCCGGGTCGCCGCGCATGTGCATCAGGCAGACGCCGCAGCTCGCGTGGCCAACCACCGCGTCGAGCGCACCCGGCGCTTGCAGCGCGTTGATGTCATTGACGATGTCGGCGCCGCGCGCCAGCACCGCACGCATCACCTCGGGCTTGTGGGTGTCGATCGAGACCGGGCGGCCGAACGTGAGCGCGGCATCGAGCACCGGCAGCACGCGGGCCAGCTCTTCGTCCGCCGACACCGGCGTCGAGCCGGGGCGGGTCGATTCGCCGCCGATGTCGAGCATGTCCGCGCCCTCGGCGACGAGCTGCTCGCAATGCCGGATCGCCGCCGAGAACTCGGTCAACCGGCCGCCGTCCGAGAACGAATCGGGCGTGACGTTGACGATGCCCATCACCTGCGGGCGCGCCAGGTCAATGCGGAATCGGGTCGTCTGCCAGAACATGGGAGGACAAGAGCATCAGCGCGACGAATGAAAAACGGGGCCGCAGCCCCGTGTGTGCGGTCGGCGCAGCAGCCGTGCGTCAGGCCGCGGCCGGCGCGCTGCCCGGCGTCACCGGCGGCACTGCCGGCACAGCCCGGTTGATCGACGGCGTCCAGTCTTTCGGCGGGCGCGGCGGCTTGTCGTTCATGATGTCATCGATCTGCTCGGTGTCGATGGTTTCCCATTCGAGCAGCGCGTTCGCCATCGCGTGCATCTTGTCCTTGTTGCCCTCGATGTGCTTGCGCGCGACCGCGTACTGCTCGTCGAGGATGCGGCGGATCTCGTGATCGACCGCTTGCATCGTGCGCTCGCTCATCAAGGTGGTCTTGGTCACCGAGCGGCCGAGGAAGACCTCGCCTTCGTTCTCGGCATAGACCATCGTGCCCAGCGCGTCGGTCATGCCGTAGCGTGTCACCATGTCGCGTGCGATGTGCGTGGCGCGCTCGAAGTCGTTGCTGGCGCCGGTGGTCATCTCGCCCATGAAGATTTCTTCGGCGATGCGACCGCCAAACAGGATCGCGATCGTGCTCAGCATGCGAATCTTGTCGGTGCTGTAACGGTCGCCTTCGGGCAGCTGCATCGTCACGCCCAACGCGCGGCCGCGCGGGATCACGGTGACCTTGTGAACCGGGTCGGCCTTGGGGACGAGGCGCGCGACCAGCGCGTGCCCGGATTCGTGGTACGCGGTGTTGCGGCGCTCTTCCTCGGCCATGACCATGGACTTGCGCTCCGGCCCCATCATGATCTTGTCCTTGGCCTTCTCGAAGTCGGCCATCTCGACGACGCGGCCGTTGCGACGCGCGGCGAACAAGGCCGACTCGTTGACCAGGTTGGCCAGATCGGCACCCGAGAAACCCGGCGTGCCACGCGCCAGGATGTCGGCACGGATGTCTTGCCCGACCGGCACCTTGCGCATGTGCACGTTCAGGATCGCCTCGCGGCCGCGCACGTCGGGCAGCGTCACGTAGACCTGGCGGTCGAAACGGCCCGGGCGCAGCAGCGCCGGGTCGAGGATGTCCGGGCGGTTGGTCGCGGCCATCACGATCACGCCGAGGTTGGTCTCGAAGCCGTCCATCTCGACCAGCATTTGATTGAGCGTCTGCTCGCGCTCGTCGTTGCCGCCGCCCAGGCCAGCACCGCGATGGCGACCGACCGCGTCGATTTCGTCGACGAAGATGATGCAGGGCGCGCTTTTCTTGGCCTGCTCGAACATGTCGCGCACGCGGGCCGCGCCAACACCGACGAACATCTCGACGAAGTCGGAGCCGCTGATGCTGAAGAACGGCACCTTGGCTTCACCCGCAATCGCCTTCGCGAGCAAGGTCTTGCCGGTGCCCGGAGGGCCGACCAGCAGCACGCCGCGCGGGATGCGCCCGCCGAGTTTCTGGAACTTCTGCGGGTCTTTCAGGAAGTCGACCAGTTCCTTGACCTCTTCCTTGGCCTCGTCGCAACCGGCGACATCGGCGAAGGTGGTCGTGTTGTTGGCCTCGTCCAGCATGCGGGCCTTGCTCTTGCCGAAGCTGAACGCCCCGCCTTTGCCGCCGCCCTGCATCTGGCGCATGAAGTAGATCCAGACGCCGATCAGCAACAGGATCGGGCCCCACGACGCCAGCATGCTGAGCAGGAACGAAGGCTCCTCGCGCGGCTTGACGTCGAACTTGACGTTGTTGTTGATCAGATCGCCGACCAGGCCGCGATCGAGGTAGGTTGCGGTCGTACGCAGTTCCTTGTCGTCGTTGGTCTTGGCGCGGATTTCGGTGCTGCCGCCGGCGCCTTCCTGGAGCTGAACGCTCTTGATGCGCTTGCCGCGCACCTCTTCGAGGAAGTCCGAGTAACCGATCATTCCCGACTGGGACGTAGTGCGATCAAACTGCTTGAACACGGTGAACAGCACGAGGGCGATCACCATCCAGACAGCAACTTTAGAGAACCATTGATTGTTCACCGTGTCTCCATTTTCGGGCCATGACCGCAGGTGGCGGTCATGCACAAGGCACCCAGACCTTGCCCATCTGCGGCTGATTTTAGTTCAGTCAAGGTGCCAACACCGATTTCAGCGGTATTCGCCGGTTACGTTGTCATATCGGCGCGGCTCAGCCGGGCTTGAGCGAGCGATTTCAGCCCGATGCCGACCAGGAAGGTCTCGGAGGATTTGTCGCGCGAGGCCTTGGGCTTGATCGGCTTGACGACGCGGAACGTGGTCTTGAACAGCTTCACGAGCTGGCTGTAGCCGCTGCCGTGGAAGACCTTGCACACCAGCGCACCCTGCGGCGTGAGGTGGTGCTGCGCGAAATCAACCGCCAGTTCGACCAGATGGGTGATGCGCGCCGAATCGGCACTCTCGATGCCCGACAGGTTGGGCGCCATGTCCGAGACGACCACATCCACCGGGCGAGCGGCGACAACAGCCTCGAGCTCTGCGAGCACCGATTCCTCGCGGATGTCACCCTGAAGAAAGACCACGCCCTCGATCGGCTCCATCGGCAGCACGTCCAGCGCGATGATCGTGCCGTTCAGAGCGCCCGCCGCCGCACCGCCGGCGCCGACCTCCTTCGGGGCAAAGCGGCGGCGCACATACTGGCTCCAGGCGCCCGGCACCGAGCCCAGGTCGACGACGATCTGCCCGGGGCGGATCAGGTGCAGTTCCTCGTCGATCTCCTTCAGCTTGTACGCGGCGCGGGCGCGATAGCCCTCGCGCTGGGCCAGTTTCACATAGGTATCGTTGAGGTGGTCGTGGAGCCACGCCTTGTTGACCTTCTTGCTTTTGGTTTGCGTTTTCATCTGGAAGGGATAATACGGGGATGACTGCGATCCAACTCACCCCTGCCCAGCGCAAGGAAAAGCGCGCCGATGCCCATCACCTGACCCCCGTGGTGATGATCGGCGGAGACGGCCTCACGCCGGCCGTTCAAAAGGAAGTGGACGCGGCGCTGAACGCCCACGGCCTGATCAAGGTGCGGGTATTCTCCGACGAACGCGCCACCCGCGAGACGATCTTCGCGACGCTCAGCGACGCGCTGAATGCCGCGCCGATCCAACACATCGGCAAGCTGCTGGTGCTGTGGCGCCCGATGCCGCCAAAAGAGAAAGTCGAGCGCGAGGGCCGCGGCGCCGGCCCGAAGGTCGTGAAGATCCTGAAGTTCTCGAAGAGCGGCAACCACCGCGCCCAGGTCAAGAAGGTCACGGTGGTCGGCAACATGCGCATCGCCGCCGGCGGCGAGCTCAAGCGCGCGACCAAGCGCCGCACCAGCGTCAAGAAGTCTTCGCAGCAGAACTGAGCCGCCACGTCAGGGCCAGCACCAGCAGGCCCTTCAGCGCAAACAGGCTGGCCGATACGGCGTGCAGTGTCCCGAACGACAGCGCGCCCTGCGCGGCCCGCGCCGCGGCCATCATCGGCTGTACCGCGAAATAGCCGGCGATGGTGCAGAACAACGCGGCCAGCAACAGCACGAGGTTGGCGCTGAAGACCGAGCCCACACTCGCCGCGGCAAGCTCCCGGCTGCGCTGGCGTTCGATCACGAACAGTACGATTGCCACGCCCAAACTCAGGTAGGCCTCCTGCGCGAACACCCGCTCGACAAATCGGCCCGCATCGGCCAAGGCCAGCGTCGCAAAGGCGGCCGGTGCCGCGATCGCGGCAACGCACAGCAGGATGCCCGCCCACAGGCCCGCGACGACCGCGGCAAAGCGCGCAGCCACCACGCTCAACCGTACCGGACCGCCATCACCTCGTAGTGCCGCAGCCCGCCCGGCGCCTGTACCTCGGCCACGTCGCCCTCGACCTTGCCGATCAGTGCGCGCGCGATCGGCGAGCTGATCGAGACCAGGCCCTGCTTCAGGTCGGCCTCGTCGTCGCCGACGATCTGGTAGGTGACCTTGGCGCCGCTGTCTTCGTCTTCGAGGTCGACAGTCGAGCCGAACACGACGCGGCCTTCGGCATTCAGCGTCTTCGGGTCGATGATCTGCGCGGCGGCGAGCTTGCTTTCGACCTCGAGGATGCGGCCTTCGATGAAGCCCTGCTTGTCCTTGGCAGCCTCGTATTCGGCGTTCTCCGACAGGTCGCCCTGCGCACGCGCTTCAGAGATCGCCTGGATCACCGCGTGACGCTCGACGCCTTTCAGGCGCGCGAGTTCTTCCTTGAGCTTTTCGGCACCGCGAACGGTCAGCGGGATGGTGGTCATGATGTGAAAACCCTGCAGCAGAAATAGTTCCGCCGCCGGGTGCGCCGGCGGCGGGACGAATGAACGTGATTTTAGTGCAGTTCGCGGTGCAGTTCCTGCAGAGACAACACGACCAGATCGTCTTCGTGCTTCATGCCTTCGACCGCGGCCTCGCAGCCCGCCATGCTGGTGTAGTACGTGATGCGGTGGGCGAGCGCCGCCTGGCGGATATGGCGCGAATCGGCGATCGCGGTGCGCGTTTCGTCGACGGTTGTGAACACGAGCTGGATCTCGCCGGCCTTGACCATGTCGACGATGTGGGGCCGGCCGTCCTTGACCTTGTTGATCGCCTTCACCGGCACACCGGCCTGGGCAATCGCCGCCGCCGTGCCCTTGGTCGCGACGATGTTGAAACCCAGATCGTGCAGGTCGCTCGCGACCTTCACGGCACGCGCCTTGTCGCTGTTCTTGACCGTGATGCAGACCGTGCCGCTGGTCGGCAGCTTCGAGCCGGCGCCGAGCTGGCTCTTCAGCATCGCCTCGCCGAACGTGCGGCCGGCGCCCATGACCTCGCCGGTCGAACGCATCTCCGGCCCGAGGATCGGGTCGACCCCAGGGAACTTGTTGAACGGGAACACCGCTTCCTTGACCGAGAAGTACGGCGGGATCACCTCGCGCGGCACCTGGCCATCGGTGTGGCGCTGATCACGCAGCTTCTGCCCGACCATGCAGCGCGCGGCGATCTTCGCCAGCGGCTGGCCGGTCGCCTTCGAGACGAAGGGCACGGTGCGTGATGCGCGCGGGTTCACCTCGAGCACATAGACCACCGCCTCGTCGCCCTCGCCCTGGATCGCGAACTGAGTGTTCATCAGGCCGACGACCTTCAAGGCCTTGGCCATCAGCGTGGCCTGGCGGCGCAGCTCGTCCTGCAGAGCCGGCGACAACGAGTACGGCGGCAGCGAACAGGCCGAGTCGCCCGAGTGGATGCCGGCCTGCTCGACGTGCTCCATGATGCCGCCGATCATCACGTCGGTGCCGTCGCTGATGCAGTCGACATCGACCTCGATCGCGTCGTCGAGAAAGCGGTCGAGCAATACCGGCGACTTCTCGCTGACCTTCACGGCCTCGCGCATGTAGCGCTCGAGGTCCTTGTCGCCGTGCACGATCTCCATCGCGCGCCCGCCCAGCACATAGCTCGGGCGCACGACCAGCGGGTAGCCGATCTCCTGCGCGAGCAGCAACGCCTGCTCTTCGGTGCGCGCGGTGCGATTCGGCGGCTGCTTCAGGCCGAGCTCGTGCAGCAGCTTCTGGAAGCGCTCGCGGTCTTCGGCGATGTCGATGCTGTCGGGCGAGGTGCCGACGATCGGCACGCCGGCACGCTCGAGGTCGAGCGCGAGCTTCAGCGGCGTCTGCCCGCCGTACTGCACGATCACGCCGACCGGCTTTTCCTTGTCGACGATCTCGAGCACGTCTTCGAGCGTGACCGGCTCGAAGTACAGCCGGTCCGAGGTGTCATAGTCGGTCGACACGGTCTCGGGGTTGCAGTTGACCATGATGGTCTCGTAGCCGTCCTCGCGCATCGCAAGCGCCGCGTGCACGCAGCAGTAGTCGAACTCGATGCCCTGGCCGATGCGGTTCGGGCCGCCGCCGAGCACCATGATCTTCTTGGCGGACGTCGGCTCGGCCTCGCACTCCTCGTCATACGTCGAGTACATGTACGCGGTCTGCGTCGCGAACTCGGCGGCGCAGGTGTCGACACGCTTGTAGACCGGGCGCACGTTCAGCGCGTGGCGCTGCTGACGCACCTCGTGCTGGTTGGTGCCCAGCAGCGTCGCGAGACGCCGGTCCGAGAAGCCCTTGGACTTCAGAAAGCGCAGCTCGTCGCGCGACAGATCGGCCAGGGTGCGGCCTTTCAGTGCCTGCTCGTGCTGAACCAGTTGTTCGATCTGCGCGAGGAACCACGGATCGATCGCGGTCTCCTCGAACACCTCCTGCAAGCTCATGCCGATGCGGAACGCATCACCGACGAACAGGATCCGCTCCGGCCCGGCCTCGCCGATCTCCTGGATGATCTCTTCGCGATCATTGCTGCGCTCGGTCAGCCCGTCGATGCCGGTCTCCAGACCGCGCAAGGCCTTCTGGAAACTCTCCTGGAAAGTGCGGCCCATCGCCATCACCTCGCCGACCGACTTCATCTGCGTCGTCAGGCGCGAATCGGCCGCGGGGAATTTCTCGAACGCGAAGCGCGGGATCTTGGTCACGACGTAGTCGATGCTGGGCTCGAACGACGCCGGCGTCGCGCCGCCAGTGATGTCGTTGCGCAGCTCGTCGAGCGTGTAGCCGACTGCGAGCTTGGCCGCGACCTTGGCGATCGGGAAGCCGGTCGCCTTCGACGCCAACGCCGACGAGCGCGACACGCGCGGGTTCATCTCGATCACGACCATGCGGCCGTCCTTCGGGTTGATCGAGAACTGCACGTTCGAGCCACCGGTGTCGACACCGATCTCGCGCAGGATCGCGATGCTGGCGTTGCGCAGCAGCTGGTATTCCTTGTCGGACAGTGTCTGCGCCGGCGCCACGGTGATCGAGTCGCCGGTGTGGATGCCCATCGGGTCGAGGTTCTCGATCGAGCAGACGATGATGCAGTTGTCGGCCTTGTCGCGCACGACCTCCATCTCGTACTCTTTCCAGCCGATCAGCGACTCTTCGATCAGCAGCTCCTTGGTCGGCGACAGATCGAGCCCGCGCTTGCAGATCTCTTCGAATTCGTCCGGGTTGTAGGCGATGCCGCCACCGGTTCCGCCGAGCGTGAAACTGGGCCGGATCACCATCGGGAAGCCTGTGCCGCCAATGTCGTGCGTGATGCGCTTTTGCACCGCGAGCGCTTCTTCCAGCGAGTGGGCAATGCCGCTCTTGGCCGAGTGCAGGCCGATGCCCGTCATTGCATCCTTGAACTTCAGGCGGTCCTCGGCCTTCTCGATCGCGGTCTCGTTCGCGCCGATCATCTCGACGCCGTATTTCGCGAGGACGCCGTGGTGGTGCAGATCGAGTGCGCAGTTCAGCGCGGTCTGGCCGCCCATCGTCGGCAGCACCGCGTCGGGGCGCTCCTTCGCGATGATCTTCTCGACCACCTGCCAGGTGATGGGCTCGATGTAGGTGACATCGGCCATCTCGGGGTCGGTCATGATCGTCGCCGGGTTGCTGTTGACGAGGATGACCTTGTAGCCCTCTTCGCGCAGCGCCTTGCAGGCCTGGGCGCCGGAGTAGTCGAACTCGCAGGCCTGGCCGATGATGATCGGCCCGGCGCCGATGATGAGGATGGATTTGAGGTCGCTGCGCTTAGGCATTCTTCTTCTCCGCGTTCTTCTTGTCGGTCATCAGCGCAGTGAAGCGATCGAACAGGTAGGCGATGTCGTGCGGCCCGGGCGAGGCCTCGGGGTGGCCCTGGAAGCAGAACGCCGGTCGGTCGGTGCGCATCAGCCCTTGCAGCGTGCCGTCGAACAGCGACACGTGTGTGGCCCGCAGGTTCGCCGGCAGCGTCTTCTCGTCGACCGCGAAGCCGTGGTTCTGGCTCGTGATGCTGACGACGCCCGAGTCCAGGTCCTTCACCGGGTGGTTCGCGCCGTGGTGGCCGAACTTCATCTTGAAGGTCTTCGCGCCGGAGGCCAGCGCGAGGATCTGATGGCCCAAGCAGATGCCGAAGGTCGGGATGCCAGTCTCGATCAGCTCGCGCGTCGCGCGGATCGCGTAATCGCAAGGCTCGGGATCACCCGGGCCGTTGCTCAGGAAGATGCCGTCGGGCTTGAGTTCGAGCGCCGCGGCGGCCGAGGTCTGCGCCGGCACCACCGTGACGCGGCAGCCGCGGCTCGCGAGCATGCGCAGGATGTTGCGCTTCACGCCGAAGTCGTAGGCGACGACGTGGAAGGTGGGCGCGGCCTGCTTGCCGTAGCCGGTGCCCAGTTCCCACTCGGTCTGCGACCACTCGTAGGGTTCGGTCTCGCTGACGACCTTGGCCAGGTCGAGCCCGCTCATGCTCGGCGCGGCCTGGGCCTTGGCAATCGCGTCGGCCTGATGCGCGTCGG
>Ga0307515_10013138_pt1 | contig 15497 bp, 17 predicted proteins | sample 17_EM_MG_FD_194513 | JGI IMG/M metagenome (GOLD analysis project Ga0307515, IMG submission 194513) | Populus trichocarpa ectomycorrhiza microbial communities from riparian zone in the Pacific Northwest, United States - 17_EM | ecosystem: Host-associated > Plants > Roots > Unclassified | place... | reverse complement strand
AAGCTACAGATGATACAATGGTGTTTTTAACTTGTGCTATGGGGTAATTGTTATGGTACCCCCACAGGTAACTCACCTGCGAATTACCGTCGCTTCCCGTCATGTCCTGCGATATCAGGTTACCGTTGGTATACTCGTACGTATTTAAAACCCTTTGCTCAAACCCGGTACTGTTGCTCAGTAAATTGAGGTATTGCCCGCTGCTGTTCTTCGTTTCCTGGTTAAGGCTGGCAACCGGGGCCATGCTGTTAAACCCATATAATACGGCGGGTTTTATTAAACTTGCATCATAAGACGTTACCACAGAGCTGGTCAGTACAGAGTCTGTTGCCGACCGTTTTAACCACTGCTGCTTCTCTAAAACGGGCGAGTACACATACCGGCCGGTTAATGACCCGGAAACCGTTGAAGCATAATTTTCAGGATATTTGTTTTTTTCGACCAGGGTAGTTCCATCCGAGGTATTAGTAGTTATCAAAACCTGGTTGCGTGGCTTGGCATCATACACATATGCTCTTGTTGTTACCAGGGTATCGCTGGTATTGTAATAATTAATGGTTTTCTCCGAATCCAGGCGCATCCAGAATATATCGAAGTTGAAAAAATCGTAGGTGTATACCCTGTTGAACCAATATGGAAGGCTGGCCTGCGAATTAAAGGGCTTGATATAAAAAAAGCTCGAGTCGACCACCGTGGAATAATTGTAGATGTGACGGGCGACCTTGTTATAAACCGATCCTGTTTTTTTGAAATCAGTTTTAATAGTTAAAAAAACTTCATTTCCAGATGCGCCCGACAAAGAGGCGGCGCCAAAATCACTCCTGCTCAGCAAATATTCACCGCCGTTCACCTGTTTCTCATATACCGTTTTATAATACATTGGCTGAGAGGCATTGTAGCCATTTGCATTGGCTGAAAAGTAAGTTATATATTGTTTTGAATAGGGCCCGCCGGTGCCGTAAATAACCGGCTGGATCTCTTTGTATTCTTTGCCGCCATAATCAGGAATGTTCAACAGGATACCGCTGGATACACCTACACTATCTTTATAAATATATTCTTTAACGGAGGATGGTGTACCCGTTGCTAAAAAACCGGTGTAATTAGTGATCCTTTTAATCCGGATACCAGGGCCTGCATTGCCCTCAATTACCTGGCTGGTCTTTTGTCTGTAATGAACAGTGACATTAATATCATTTTCCCGGTCATCACAGGTAGCCACCAAGGTATAAGCCCCTACCGTTAAGTACGCCGAATCAAGTTTATTGGCATCGTCACCAAACTTGGTTATCCTGTAACCATGACTGCCGGGGTTAATTGTAACGTCATCGGTGAAATTTTTGGAAGGTGTTTCCGGCCCGGCCCCATATGGTGTATATATATAGCTTTGGGGTTCCTTGAATAATTTAAATACACCATTTGCGCCTCGTTGATATAGAACGAAGTGGATTGCGTTATCACGTTGGTTGTCGTAGTATCCGCCCGGTTGGCGTCAAGATTAGCATACAGGTCGTTATAAACATAGTTTACCGAATGATCATTATTATAAAGATTAGGTTCAAATTCAAGAACAGAAGAACCTCCTGTAGGGTAAACGATCCTATTGAGCATTCCCTGGTTTGCGTGTGAAAAATCAGGGTCCTTATTGGCTCCGCCCGGGTAAAATTTAGCAGGAATGAGCACACTGGTACTGGATCCGTTGGAATACCCCCAATGGTCTACGCCCGGGTGCGACTTTGATTCTGTCAGGTCGGTATTGTAAAAAAAGTAATGCTTTTTCAATTTTCCCGCAGTAAGGCCTTCGTCGACAGACGAAAGCCGCATCCTTTTAGTATCCTTTGTTGTGCTTGCAGTGTTGAAATAATCAAGGTTGAATTTAAACTTATTGATCAGTTCTTCCTGGTAATTGTAAACCATAATATTATCCAACGCCCCACCGGTGACATCCTGCCTTATTATTGGACTTTGGTTAAAGTCGATATGCATTTTGGACGTGGTGATCTTCGTAAGCAGCCTCGAATTCACCCGTGTTGGCACCGTAAATTTCAGTTGTGACAGATCGTACCCCCACAATGGGTCGGTGACATTAATGGTTAGCGTTTGGCTTGCAGGGCCATTTTGAGGGATGACCTGCGGGATACTGTAGCTAAAATTAATAACATCTTTCAAGTCGGCCGATGTCATGGAAAGCAAGTACCAACTGGAGGTATACGGGTTTGGAGGGGTATATTTGGGGCGGTCTGCATTATCATTGTCCTTATCCAGCGGAGTAGTAGTTTCCGGTTGCCAAAACCGGTACGCGGTACCGTCAGGTGTAATTATTGTAAAACCATCAACAGCCGTTTCCTTTATAATGGTCAGTTGCTGGTAAGGATACTGGTACGCTTTATTGTTATATAGAATAAATTTACCGGCATAGCCGCAAAAATTATACGTGTAAATGTCCGGCTCAACATCGTATGACTGGTTCCACATCACATGGTCAAGAAAGTCTTGTGTAATCGAATCGGGTTGATGAAAACGCCAGTCCACATGATCATACTGACCGTCAGGACCAATAAAAATATCGCCGTCAACCTTATCCTTTACGGTACGTGTAATTACACCTCCGGCATCCAGCGAAAATCCGTAGCCCACCCAGCTTGCTTCCTCTGTCGGCTTAAAGCCGTTATTGTGGTAATTTAAGGTAATGGGTACTTTTAGCTGCTTACCTACCGCTTCTGTTAATGGGATGCTGATATTGGGCACACCGGTGCTCAGGCTTACCGGCACAGCGCCAAATTTACCAAGTGATGCCGCGTTAGGCGATGGAGGGATCAGGTCGGTACGCAATGCAAATTGCGGAACTGCGGGGGGTGATGTCTGTGCATAAATCCGGTTAAAAAACAGGCACAACGCTAACAGGCAGCACGAAAATGCGATAGTCTTTTTAAAAAACATTGGAGGGGAATGGATAAGGTTAAGAATTAATTTTATTGATTAGTTAATTTTGCGGTTCAGTGTACAATGCACTACAGACCCGTTCAGGCTGATGTTCATCCCGATGGAATCGGCGTAAACGGTTCCGTCGTGGTACACGTCAAGCCCGTTCACGGTAACCTTGAAGTGCAGCCCGGCGGTATCCAGCCTACCCTGGTCAATCGGAAACTCGCCAAGCGGGCTTGCAGCCGTACCGGCAACAGAGTCGCCGATGAGCATAAAATTATAGGTTAAAGGGTAGGCGCTGCTGTCGGCAGTGAGTAGTTTGCCGGTCCATTTACCGCTTAAATTGGTTGTTGCGGCAACGCAAACTGCAAAGCAGGCAAGCAACAAGGTTGTGATAGAGGTTTTTAGTTTCATCAGTTACAAGGGGTATCAATAATTCGTGGTTAAGTTAATAGCATCAGAATTATTTTGCAATAGGTGTTTTCACCGGGTCGCACCCCGTTAAAACACGGGGTGGCAGGGGCGTTTGGCAGCTCGGGTTAACTTCGTTGAGAACTATGGCGCTTTCGGACGAAGGACAACAGCCTTAAGCGCTAAACCGCAGGCCATCCATTCATGAACTGTGAACTTAGACCCGACACTACAAATTTACAGAGGGTGGTTGAAAAAAGTGGTGACACTACCTTGTCAGTACTTGATTACCAGGAAGATAAAAACGCGGCGGCCCACGTGTGACTTATATAACGAAATATGTGTCTTGAAGCATAACGTCGGCCATCGTCCAAACCGCTAACATATGACCCGCGCTAAGAATGTTGCTCCATAGGCTTTATTTACCTGAATGTATTTATTCACCCGCAGTCCCGTTAGCGATTGAAACGGATACCGGCCTGTGGCTAAGGCCCTGTGTAGTATGAGTGTAAAGCGCGGGCCGCAGGCAACGGCAGGAAAAGAGCCGGGAGGCAAGGATCAAGGAGTTAAGGCGGATATTCGATATTTTGTAAATGGGGACAGCTCCAACAACGGCTTAATTCTACCCCGTGGCTACCCTGCTTCACAATAACTTAACACTTAAAACGCCCGGCAACTGCAATTATTCGTTAAATTTGATCAACAGGAAAAATAAACCACCATGGGAAAGTTTTTTGAAACCATCCAGCCGGCCCACCAGGCCTTTATCGATAAACAAAAGATGTTTTTTGTGGCCTCGGCGCCACTTGCCGCCGATGGGCATGTTAATTTATCGCCCAAGGGGATAGACAGCTTCAAGGTATTGTCGCCCGCCAAAGTGGCCTATATGGATATTATAGGCAGTGGTAACGAAACGTCGGCCCATATATTGGAGAATGGCCGCATTACCCTGATGTTTTGCGCGTTTGAAGGCCCGCCAAACATTCTCCGTTTATATGGCAAGGGCTATACCGTACTGCCAGGAGATGAAGAATGGCCCTTGCTGGCCCGGCATTTTAATATCCTGCTATCAACCAGGCAAATCATTGTGGCCGATGTTTACCAGGTACAAACATCCTGCGGTTTTAGCGTACCCTATTACAGCTATGAAGGCGAGCGCGACCAGGCCTACAAATGGGCCGCCAATAAAGGCCCCGAAGGGCTGGAAGCTTATAAAAAAGAAAAAAACCTGCTTAGCCTTGATGGATTGCCAACGGCGCTGTATTAATCATACATCGGCAATAGGATGCCAAAGCGATGGGTTATCCCTGAATTTGGTTAACAGCTCAATTACCTCTTCCACTTCGGGTATACTTAATTCATGCTGGCCAGCTGTATATGAAAATACATTGGCAGGCTGTTCAAAAGCGATAAAACCTAAATAATCCGGGTCGGTAATTTTGTCTAAATGGAGGGTGCTTTCTTTATTTAAAGCTTGTTCCTGGTGGCCCCTGTCTCTGTCTATAAACAGGCTATAGGTATAACTAATTACCGGGTGTCCGTCCAGATGCGCTTCGGTATCGGGAATCACCATTAGGCAAAGCTTGCTGGTTAATGTGAAAAATATAGGTTTCATAATGGGTTTATTTACAACTCAACGTGGTAAGTGTTAAATAGTTTGATTGGAACATGGTTTGATAGAATATGGCAATATCCTGCCGGTACAACAGGGGCCAATTGTCGCAAAAGCACCCTTAAAATGCCTGATGTGGCCATTGTGGATTGCAGGCGGCTTTGTAAATTTGATTAACAAAAAACAGCTATTATGGAAAACGCACAGACCGTAAGTGCAAATAATAACCCCGAAAAGGTGAGCATCATCGAAACCAACAAAGTAATTGAGGCCAGGTGCGCGCACCTGGATGGATCCACGTTTGTGATGCTTAAAATGAGCAATGCCAGTTTTAATGATGTTGACCTGACCAGGCTTAAAATTACCAACGCCAACCTAAGCGACCTGGAGATTGAAGGCGCCCAGCTTGGCGGGGCCTACATCCATAACATTGGTATGCCACCCGAGGGCCACCCGGCTTACGACCCCGCCGTTAAACAACGCCCCCTGCGCTTTGAGGACTGTGAGCTTAGCCAAAGCACCTTCAGCAATTGCAACCTGCAAGGCGTAGCTATAACCAACTGTAATATTGCCGGCATGACCATCAATGGTATTTTGGTTGATGATTTGTTGAGTGGTAAATTATAGGGGGTGCTGAGGGGGAAATAACGCAATCGCATGGCGGCGACGACTCACCCCGACATCGCTGCGCTTGTCACCCCTCTCTCTCCGACTGCGTCGCATAGAGAGGGCTGAAGAATGACAAAAAAAGAGCTCCAACCCTCTTTGCGGCGCAGCCGGAGAGAGGGTGGTCGGGCGCAGCCTCGACCGCGTGAGTTGTGGCGGGCGTTCAAAGCCGATGTTTATTTGAACCCACGACCACGTCATAGGCAATTAATCATCAGCAATAAAAATATTACAATAAATATGGTACTATGTATTGTATAGTACTGTGTTTTGTATTAGCTTTGTGATGAAAGCACTCAACAACAATATCGTCATGAAAAAAATACAACAATTTATGGCCATAGCAGCATTCATGTTGCTGGCCACAGCCTGCCGTTTCGGTGGCCGGCATACCACCATTATTGAAAATGCCGATGGCCGGACAGTGAAGATTGAATACCGTGGCCAAACCTATTTTACCGAAGATGGTAAAGGCATCAAATTTATTTCGCCCCATGGTTCGGTGGCCTGCAGCATCAACAGCGACAACCTGGTTGCCGAGAATGACCACGGGCGGATTGTTTACGAAATTAACGGCGGCGGCAAACAAACCCAACTCGACGGATATGGAAAAGAATTTTTGGCCAGGGCCGTTCAGGAGATGATTAAACGCGGACACAGCAGCGATAAATAACCTCGATTTGGAATGATCGTTCCAAATTAAAACCCGGTAAGTTGCTTCCCGGGTTTTTGTAATTATAGATTAAAGCGATACCTGTGATAAAAAATAGCCGATAGTTGTTATTTAATTACCCAAAATTGATAATCACCTGCATTTTTTTGTGATTTTTTTGAAACTTTTTGGCGGATTTTTAGCCCTCCCTTACATTTTCAAATCTTCAAATTATTCCGGATCTTCAAATTAATTAGATTAATTTATTAAATTAGGATATGAAAACACTCACCCGAATTGGAGTTTTGTTATTAATGTATTTGTTTAACCTGAATTTAGCCAGCGCCCAATCTGTACCGATGGAGACCCCTAAAAGCACCGATCAAACCCTGAAGATAAGCCGTAATAAAATAGATTCGCTTGATAAACAGCTTATTGCGCTGCTTGGCCAGCGGGAACAGGTGGTTAAGGAGATTGGTATTTACAAGGCCAAAAACAATATAGCCCCATTACAGGCCGACCGCTTTAAGCAAGTGCTTGAAAAAGCCGTTGAAGCAGGTAAAAAAGAAGGCCTGTCAGAAACCTTTATTACCGAGCTGATGAACGCTATTCACAAAGAAAGCCTGCGGATAGAGGAGGAGCTTAAAAAGCAATAGGTTGACCGGAGCAAGGCCAAAACGGGCGCGTTGAGTGTATAAAATACACAATTGTATCTTAGCGTATCAAAACATTTCTCCGATATCGTTCCCGAATTTTTAACTATTTGATTATTAGTGATATTTAAAGCTTTTTTATTGGTATTAAACCGTATCATTTGCTTAGTAAACGGTTATAAATCAACAATTTATTACCTTTCTTATTTGCATTATTCAATTTAACTCTCTTAATTTGGAACACCGGAACCGCCTGCCTAATGGCGATTTGACACCAATTTACCGATTAAGATATCATGAATAAGAAAACGATAATAACCTGTTTTATTGTAAGTGGCTTACTCCAGCTACAGGAGGCTAATGCCCAGGTTAAAGTGCCGTTTTCCACAGCTAATAAAAAGGTAAAAGTTATAGTATCTGATAACCAGCCGGGTATGAGGTTTAAAACTACCGAAACCCTAAAGTTTGAGGATAGCCCACAACCCGGAGAAACAGAAGTATCTGTTTTTGTCGACCCGGCAAAATCGTTCCAAACCATGCTGGGCATTGGCGGAGCGCTTACGGATGCCGCTGCCGAAACTTTTTATAAACTGCCTAAGGATAAGCAAAAAGAGCTTTTAGCTGCTTATTATGATAAGGATAAGGGAATAGGCTACACCATGGCCCGCACCAATATCCAAAGCTGTGATTTTTCGAGCGATAGCTATTCTTATATCAAAGAGGGCGACGGCGCGCTTAAAACGTTCAATATCAGCCATGACAGGGCTTACCGTATCCCTTTCATTAAAGAAGCTATGGCCGCGGCCGGCGGCAAACTTACCTTGTTTGCATCGCCATGGAGCCCGCCTGCGTTTATGAAGGATAATAACAGCCTGTTGCATGGCGGTAAACTATTGCCAAAATACTATCAAAGCTGGGCCAATTTTTTTGGCAAATTTATAAGGGCTTACGAAAACGAAGGCGTACCTATCTGGGGCTTATCGGTACAAAATGAACCCATGGCTTCACAAACCTGGGAATCATGTAAATACACCGCCGAAGAGCAGCGCGATTTTGTAAAGAACTTCTTAGGCCCAACCTTGCAAAAGCAGGGCCTGAGTGCTAAAAAGCTTATTATCTGGGACCACAACCGCGATTTGTTATACCAGCAGGCCAGCACCATTCTTGAAGACCCTGCAGCTGCCAAATATGTATGGGGCATAGGTTTTCACTGGTATGAAACATGGACGGGGGCAGGGCAGCAATTTGAGTCGTTAAGGCGCACACATGAGGCTTTTCCTGATAAAAATCTGATCTTTACCGAAGGCTGTATCGAAAAATTCGACTTTAACAAAATTAACGATTGGTCGCTTGGCGAACGTTATGGATTATCCATGATAAACGATTTTAATGCCGGTACCGTTGCATGGACCGATTGGAATGTGTTGCTGGATGAAAAAGGCGGCCCTAATCATGTGGGTAACTTCTGTTTTGCCCCGGTACACGCCGATTTACGTAACGGAAGCCTCATTTACACCAGTTCGTACTACTATTTAGGTCATTTCAGCAAGTACATTCGCCCGGGCGCAAAACGCGTTGCGGCGGTTGCCAGCCGCGATAAATTATTAACTACCGCTTACCTGAACCCTGACGGCAAGTTATCCGTAATAGTGATGAACAATACCGACGAAAAAATTGAATATAGCTTGTGGATAAAAGGTAAAGCTGCTAAAACAACCAGCCAGCCGCATTCCATTGCTACACTTTTGGTAGAGTAACAACGATCTTTTATAATCAACTAAATCTCAGATGTATGGTGGATCATTTATGGTCCACCATTATCATTACCGGGAAGTGGTCTGATGGCAACTTAGCTTCGTATTTGTTGGTTTGTTTATTCAAAGCCCTGTAAGTATCGGTAAGGATGCCGTATCTTTTTACAGAAAAATCGCCGCTCAGGAAGATATGGTCTATCCTGCCTTTTGATTTATTTTCAGCATTAAAGGCATTAAAAGTACCATTCTCGGCATATTTTATTGGTGATAGCTCATAGGCATCCTTCAACTTACCTGATGTGTTGATCACCGCGTAACTATCTGAAGTTTCATCGACATTAAAATCGCCCGATAGTATTACAGGCTCATTAGCGGTCATTTCTTTGATTTTTTCCAAAACCAGTTTGGCGCTTTCGCGGCGGGCTACCACGCCGATGTGATCCATATGGAGGTTAAAAAAATAGAATTTATACCCTGTTTTTATTTCCTGGAACGATGCCCACGAGCAAATGCGCGGCAAGGCAGCATCCCAACCTTTGTTTGGGCGGCTGGTTATGGTTGATAACCAGAAATCGCCATGCTTAAGCAACTTAAATTTGTTTGTTTTATAAAATATAGCCGAAAACTCGCCCGCTGTTTTTCCGTCATCGCGGCCTATGCCGGTGTAATTATAGCCGGGCATCGCTTTGGTTAAATCGTGCAATTGATGAACAAGACCTTCCTGGGTGCCAAAGATGTCAAAATCATGAAATTGGATCAGTTTTGCAACAACAGGCAGGCGTTGCTTCCACCCGTTCCCGCGCAGGGAATCATCGTTGGTGGGGCTGTCGTTACGTAAATTGTAGGTAGCTACGGTAAAATGCTGCGCAAAACACGCAGAAGCACAAATAGTGAACAGTAAAATAAGCAAAAGTTTTTTCATAGGGATAGCATCAGATAAGAAATCTAAGGGCGAAAATAACAGGTTAGTGTTAATTAGGGGTTATGTAACAAGCTGTTTACTCAAAAATAACAGTCTTGTTTTTTGATACGAATACCCGGTCTTCAAATACCAGCTTAAGGGCTTTGGCCAATACCGATGTTTCAATTTCCTGGCCGGCTTTTACCATGGTTGCTGCTGTAAATGTGTGGTTTACGGGGATGATCTGCTGGGCAATAATCGGGCCTTCGTCCAACTCGTTTGATACAAAGTGGGCAGTTGCACCAATGAGTTTTACACCACGTTCAAAAGCCTTGCGGTATGGATTTGCCCCAATAAAGGCGGGTAAAAACGAGTGATGGATATTGACGATGCGCATAGGGAACTTGCTTACAAAATACGGCGATAGGATGCGCATGTACTTAGCCAATACCACGTAATCGGGTGTATACCGCTCAACGGTTTCTATTACCCGCTGTTCAAATTCTTCTTTGGAATATTCCTCGTGAGATATGTGATGAAAAGGCATATCAAAGCGTTCGCAAATGTTTTGAAGTGTAGCATGGTTACCTATAACACATTGTACAGTTGCCCCTAATGTTTTAAAGTAATTACGGATAAGGATATCGGCCAAGCAATGGTATTCTTTGGTTACCAGCACTACTACTTTTTTATGGGGCAGAGGGTTTACCATAACCATGGCCCCTTCGGGCAGCAAGGGTTTTAATAGTTGTTCCAGTTTTGCATCTTCCTGGTTATTGTCAACTTCAACCCGCATAAAAAACAAACCTTCGTTTTGGTCTACATGCTCGCGCATAGATACGATGTTTAATTGCTGCTTGGCTAATATGGCTGCTATGTAGGCAACCAGACCCACCTGGTCTTTACATTGAATTACTATAATCATGGTTTAACAGTACAAAAAAATTTGGTGCAAAATAACATAACTAATTATATAAAATCATTTTTGAAAAAAAATGTAACGCACTGTAGCAAAGGACCGGGTACTTACGTAACACCTTTATATAACCTAAAAAATGAAACACTTTATCCTGTTGTTTGCCGCGTTGGTGCTTTTGAGCATTAGCTCATGTAATAAGGAGGGCCTGTCAAGGCCAACGTCTACACAGATAACCGGTAGCTGGCGTTGGATAAAATCTGTTGGGGGGATAGGTGGCGTTACACTTACGCCGCAAAGCACAGGCTATGCATTTACACAGATTTATGCTGCCGATAGCACTTTTAAAATGTACAAAAAAGATACGCTTATCCTATCGGGTAAGTTTTCGATAACAAAAAATTACAAATATTCGGCTACCGAAACATTTGACCTTTTGAAGATTAACGACCTGAACCCTACCGCATTTACTATCCGCAACGATACCTTATATCAAAACGACGTTTTTATTTCTGATGGCTTTAGTACTGTTTACGTACGAATTAAGCCTGATTAAAGAAGTTTAAAAGTCATCCGGTAAAGCCATCGGGGGCAACATCCGGGCCCTGCAAGCAAGGCAAACCGATTGTTTTGCAAGCAGGGGGCTGGCTTGGCAGCAATGCCGGGCCAGCATGGCTTTTTTAAAAGTATGATTGATAAGGTTGATAAAGAATTGAATATTAATTATCTTTGGGTATGGCCACCTTTACAATACAAGTTCCTGAAAAAGCGAAAGGCAAACTCTCGGCCGTTGTGAAAGAGCTTGGTGGCGAGATTATTGCCATCTCCCCGGATAAAGAAACATCAAAAAAAACTAAGCTTTTAAATGAGATAAAAGCGGGGTTAAAAGAAGTAAAGAGCATTCGTAGCGGAGAAGCAAGTTCTTATTCTATGTCCGATCTCTTTAATGGCAAATAACGTACGCCTTACTTCATTCTTCGTAAAAAAAGCAAAGCGCCTGTTAAAGAAATACCAAACGCTACAAAAAAGTTTGCTGCATCTTGAACAAAAGCTCATGGAAAACCCCAAAATTGGAGATAACTACGGCTCGAATATATACAAGGTGAGGCTTGCTGATGAATCAAAGGGTAAGGGAAAAAGCGGAGGCTTTAGGGTGATTACGTACCTTGTAGAAGAAACAACGACCGACACCGATATATACCTGATTACGATATTTGATAAATCAGAGGATGCATCTATCGGCAAGGACGATATAAAAAAGATTATTAAATCCGAAGGGCTATGATTCTTTGAATCTTTTTACATTCCATCAGCCACAAAGTTTATTTCATGGTCGGGATCAAAAGCTACATACACTCTTCGCCATGGCTGGTTATCAATTAGTTTCCATTTATGGGCGGTTCCCGTAGTATCCAGGGCAATCAGTATTTCGCCGGGGCGTAAAATAAAGGTTTCGCCGGTGTGGGTTTCAAATTCAAGAGTACCCGATAGGGTTATCACATATTGTTCGGCAGGGGCATTATGCCAATCAAAAAACGAGTTTGGCGGCGATTCCTGGAACCTGATACTTGATGCCTGGTTAAAAAGGCCTTCGGCTACCGTGCCGGTTTGCACATGCGAGTGTCCGTCGGCCCCGGTATACAGTTTATAAGCTTTTATCATTTTATTTTACCCGTTTTGGCAACGGCTGCTAAGCTAAGGTATTTGTGGTTTTTAACGGGCTTACGCGGATAACCGGATTGTAAATATTTAACAAACTTATTGCACTTTTAATGGTTCAATATTTGCTTCGGGCATATGTTTAAGGATGCTGTTTATTTGCTTAACGGATAACATTAAAAACACTATTTTTATTGCGTACATTTTACTGATGGTTTATTGACAGATGAAAAAATTATTGCTTTTATTTTGCTTTGTTGCCGCGGCGCACAGTTTTGTTTTTGCTGATGCTATAACCATAAACCATTTTGTAGTTAAAGAAAATCCTTTTGCGGTTGACCAGGTGGCCGTAGTAGCAACCGACACGGCGGGTGTAACGCAGGAGAAAGTGAATGGCCTGTTCACTTTTGTAATGAACGGATTTGAATACCAGCTTAAATTTGAAAAAGGGGTTGCTTTTTATCGCCAAAAAATAGACCGGTCGACGTTTTTGTATGCCAAGCATATGAACGAAACCGGCACCCACGCCATACTTTATTACATATACAAGCACGATAGTAAACTAAGCCCATGGCACATAAGCTGGGTGCTGTTAGTTGCCATACCGCTTATATTAGTTTTGCTGGCTTATATGTTTAAGCGGTTTATTATTATAGCAGTAATCATCTTTTGTATCTTCCTGTATTTTAACTATCACAATAATCTCAGTATCCCAACATTTTTTGAAAGCATAATTGACGGGCTAAAGAATATGCTTTAGCGAAAGGAGCCAGGAATCAAGACTTTTGGAAAAAGAATCGAAGCTATTGAGGTTGTTGAACGGCAAATTACGTAAGTTACAAATTAAGTAACCAGCCAGGTTTTTCAATTCAATAATTCACTAAATCGATAATTCAATAATTAAAAAGGCAGCCCTATCCCGAAGTTCAACTGCATAAAATTGTAACTATCGCCAACAACGTTGCCTTTGCTATCAACGCCGGTGGCGTTGGCTTTTAGATAAGCCTCTTTAAAGCTTCCCGATTTAAACAGTTCGTCGGCGTGTTTAATAAGTACCCATTGATCGCTGCCGCTAAACTGCGGATCTTTAAACTTGAAGGCCATATCCAGCCTGAATACAAAGAAGCTTAAATCGAACCTTAAGCCGGTGCCTACGCCAATTGCAGTTGACTGCCAAAGGTTATCAAACCTGAATTCGCCATTAGGGCTCTCTGCTTTTTTGCCCAGGCGCCAAACGTTGCCTGCGTCAACAAAAACAGCCCCCTTAAGCTTGGCACCAAAAAAGTTATTGATCAGTTTGTACCGGTATTCGGCGTTGGCCACCAATTTTATTTCGCCAAACTGGTCAAGATATTTATAACGGGTACGCCCGGTGGTGTCTGTGCCGTAATATGTCGCCCTGTTAAAATTGCCGGGACCCAATGTGCGCGGCAACCAGGCGCGCATATCATTGGCGCCGCCGCCGTAAAAGTTTTTTTCAAATATTAACTGATCGCTATTACCATAAGGAACCCCGATGCCAGGATTAATACGAAAAACAAATTGTTTTTCACCCCCCAGTGTACGGTAAAAGCGCATATCGCCTTCAGCTTTAGCATACTGGCTAAAAGTATACCCTAAAAAGGTACGTTTATTATCGGCGTCTCTTGATGTGTTAAAAGTATTGCTTAACAGGCTTAAGAAGTTTCCGCCTATATCCAGGTTTCCGCGGAAATATAAAAAGTTGCCATAAGAGTTTAACTCAATGGCATTGTATTGAAACATGTACTGACTGCCTGTTGTGAAAACTGTGCGGCCTATTAATTTTATATAAGCAAACCGGTTATAAGCCAGTAAACTGTCATAGGCGGCAGGATCAATAACCCCTTTTGAAAATTCGATGTTGATAGGTGTTATGGTATGAAGCTTACGGGCAGTTTCATAAAAATCATAGCTTATGGAATTTATAAAGCTTTGGCGTGTAACCAACCCTTTTTGGTAAAATAAGGAATAGTTGGTTGAGAAGGTGGTATGGGGTACGCCAAATTTTCCTAAAAGCGGGAAGTTAAAAGGCGATATAATACGAGGGTAAATTAAATTTGCCCCGGCCCTAAACTCCTGGTTTTGTATATTGTCATTATTGGTAGTGTTTGATCCGTTATCAAACAAAATACTCCAGTTGAGTTTTAGTTGCAGGATTGCTGCCTGGCTAAAAAGATTCCGGTTGGTAAAGGTATTGCCCACATTGTAGCCGTACCTGCCATTGGCAAACAGGAACTCGCCTTCAACCCGGTCTGAATAATGTTTAAGGGGTATTATATCAATTTTTGTATTCAGGCGGTGCGTACTATCGGCCAGTTTTTCATAAGTTGGGTTGGGCACATTACGGAAAACGTTTAACTCCGACAGTCTGGTTGTAGTTAAGGTTTGTTTGTCGATATCAAATAATTGCCCCTTTTTTTGGAAAGTATAATCCGTTACTACCCGCGGTTTAAACCGATGCGAGAAATCAACATACCTGAATTGCGAATCGACCTGCAAAGTATCTGCTTTGCCGGTGGTTTTGCCGTTACTGGCAGATATGGTTATCAGCGTATTATTAATTTTATAAACCGGGTGTTCTGTTTTGCCTGCCGGGTTATCAATCATCATTTTAATATCAACCACGCTGCTGTTGAAGGTAGAATCGTAGGTGAAATTTACATACTGGCGGTAAAAGTCAAAATAGCCGTTACGTTTCATCAGCAGGTAAAGTTCATCGCGGTCATGCGCCAGGCTATCCATGTCAAAACGCCCTCCGGGTTGTATATGCGACATATTGTTGCGGTTGGCGTGGTAAAGGTTGGCAATTTTTTTATCCGGAATGCTATCTACCAGCTTACGGATGTGGAACATCGGGCCTTCTACGGTAGTAAAAACTATTTCGGCGCGTTGCTTTTTGATGATAACGCTATCGGTAACTTTTGCTTTTAAATAACCCCGGTTTTGGATGAACTTTTCCATCTGGAAACGCGAGTATTCAACCAGGTTACTATCAAGTAAAGTAGGGGCCTCGCCTATGTTGCGTTTACCATGATTGCTAAACCAATAATAAAATTGCAGGTTAAGCTTGTTATTTGGCTGTTGTTCTTTATCAACATAATTTAACGCGGCTTCGGCAAACTGTTCATCAATACCTTTTATGGTAATTTTACGCACCAGGGTTTGATTTTTGCTGATGCCACGGGTTAGGCTACAGCCCGAGCCGATTATGAGCAGTAAAATACTTAATATTGCAAGACGGTAACCAGCAGGTTTTTTGTATGCTTTCAAAATCACAAATCAGTTTATTAACATCCTTACAACATAAAAAATTTCGCAGGGAGCATG
>Ga0307515_10013136_pt1 | contig 15500 bp, 3 predicted proteins | sample 17_EM_MG_FD_194513 | JGI IMG/M metagenome (GOLD analysis project Ga0307515, IMG submission 194513) | Populus trichocarpa ectomycorrhiza microbial communities from riparian zone in the Pacific Northwest, United States - 17_EM | ecosystem: Host-associated > Plants > Roots > Unclassified | place... | reverse complement strand
TCTTCTTCTCCTTTCCTTTCTCTAGCTTTAGATCCTCGTTTATAGACTACCAATCGTATAGGCTTACGCGTCCCTCTTACCGTGCTCGTGCCTTGATTAACTAAGTCGCTAACAACTTATAGGTCTTATTAGTGTTAAACCTCGCGACCTAAAAGCTCTAATTTATTAAGGTTAGGTACTAGATTAGGAACCAAAGTATCTAGTACATTATTATTAAATGCGCGGTCCGGTATATTATTGCCAAGCTTAGTAGGCAGAGGATTAACAGCAGGACGTTATATAGGAGCAGTAGGGTAAGCCGTCGGGCCACTGGAATTAGACTCCGACTTATTAATATAAGGTAGCTAATCTAATATAGAGCCATTTTTAGGTAAGCTAGTAAGCCGGGTGCTATATATTTCAACGTCGCAATAATTAGAATAATTAACCTTTAAAAAGTAAAGCTATAGTAATATAGTAGAGCGCCTTACAGTATACCGCTTAGTGAACCGTCAACTTAGGTATTCGCCACCCTTTACTACTATAGGCCTCACGATTAGTATATCGAGTTTAGTAGGTAGCCGTAGTAGCTGCCTCTAAGTCTTTAGTGTGTTTTGGCCAAAGCAGTAGACGTAACTAGTATAGCGATGTTGCTGGCCGCGTATATGCACGACTTGTAGATAAACGTATACGCGCGCAATTAGAAGCTCCTCCACCGCGGTAAGTATAGGTAAGAAGCCAGGAACAGGCCCTAGATTAAGCTTATTGCTTTCACCAAATAGGGGAAAAAGGGTTAGATTCTTAAGGCTATTGGCGTCCTTAATGCAGGCTTTGCATACACCTATATTGTCACCCTCCGTAGCTAGGCCTATTTGGAACCACCGCTCCTTATAATAACTGTACGTCTCTATACATTCAGCCTATAGTATACTCCTAAACTTCTTAATTCGCTCCCAATTAACGGCTGAAACGGGCAGTAGTGTAGCCGTAGTTGGAGTAGGTATAGGAGCTAGTTCCGGCAAGGACGTATTTAGGCCATCTAGAGTACCTCTTCTGCTAAATAGAGCTTTATTTATAGTATATAGCGGAGAAGTAGGCAAGTAAGCTTTACCCCGCCAATTAAGAATGCGGTACTCTCGTTATATTGCCCTAATTGCCTTCCGCTGTTAAGCCATTTCAGGGGTATCTTAACTGTTCTGGCCGCGAGGCAGGAAAGCGTTCTTAGTATCGTTTTTAGGTAGAGCAGTTCGCTAGCGCCTTGCAGGACGATTCTTAGTAGTAGAATCTAACTCTATAAGAGCTTTCCGCTTATATTTAGAGGCCTAGAAAAAGTAGGTAAAAGTAAAAGTAATATATAGGGAAGACGCGCCTTTAACCGACATAACTAGCACAGCTTTAAAAATTTTTTTAAAGGGCCGTCTTTGACAAAGTTAAGGCGGGGCTTATAGATATGGCACTCGCCGCACTTAATTACAGTAGGATTCGCCATATTTATAATATATATAGGGTATTAATAGAGGTGTTAATAAAAAGGAAGGCGCAATACGTGGATATTTTAATGTTCATTATCTCAGTTGACTCATCCGCTTCGCCGAGGAATTTGAGGAGGCGGCCACCCCCCTACTCCCGCCCCACTTCAACGCCACAGGCCCTCTTATGCAAACTTATAAGCCAATTAGATGGTCGCTCCAACTTATAGGTACTTATTAGCCAATAGAATGCCACGCTACCCTTAACTACCCCTACCACCCCAAAAATTCCTCAGCGTAGCGTCTAAGAGATTATAGGCGCGCGTTTAGTGTAAACTAGGTCCTTTTTCCAACGCGTGTTAATTTTAAACAACTCTAGCGGCGTGAATATACCAGCTACAGTCTTAGTGCGCAATACATTTAAATTATAATCTCTTCTTCTATTCAATTATAATAATTATAATTAGCTAACCACTATATTAGGGGGCGAGATACAGCCTCAAAGTTTAAAGACGCGTTTTTGAAACTGGTCCCTCTCCACCAGCCGCATTAAAACAACGGCCGTACTTCACCACCAACACTCTATTTCCTTCCAAATTCATAAAGGCGCCTCTTCTATCCTACAATAACCAGCTCGCCCGATTAAAGTATACTTATACTACCATCGTGTCGTGTTCTAGCAGGCGACGCGGTCGCAGTAACACCTTTAGGGCGCTCGGCCTACGTTAGAGCACTCTAGCAATACCCTATAACATTCTAATAACTTATAAAAACTTATATAAACTTATACAAACTTATACAAACTTATTAGCCAATTAAAGAGTAGGAAATAGCGAGGTACGGGTTAAAATCAAAGAAGAAGTCAAAGAAGTCGGATACTTAAAGTCGCTGGCATAAAGCTCGTGTCACGCCACCATCTCTACTACCTCTACTAGCTATACACACGTTAGCTAATTATGGTTCTATCCCAGAGACACTCCGGTCTATTAAAAGGCTATGCGTAAAAGAGTTACCATTAGTTATATAGTAGGCAGCGCGGTTAGAGAATATAGCATTCCAATATAAAGTTATAAACCTTTATCTTCGGCAAATTATTCTCCAAACTAGTCCGTTAGTTAAGGATTTTAAGCCGCGCTATAAGTAAGTACATACCTTACGTTGGTTAATATTTAGAAAAAGTAATACCCTTCTAATTACTCGTATGGGCTTTAGTAAAAGCCTAATCTTCTATACATATACGGTTTTAACAGGCAAGATTACTATCTAAATTATTCCGCTTAATAAGCTGGGTAATAAGCAATTAGATAATATTAGGAAGATAAAAGGATATAACCTAGTTCTTATTAATGCTAAAACCCAAAGTTAGGAGAAGGGACTAATTGCTTAAATTCGGAAGGGAGTATATACTTATATTCTGCTTAGTCCTAAATAGGTATTAACTAAGGCTTTCTAGGATACTCTAAAAGAACTAAAGTTATAGTTACAAATTAGGCTAGTTGTGATTAATAAGTGCCATCTTATTAAGGACTAGGAAAGCTTTCAACCGGCTTATATAATATTAGGTAAATTACAAATAATCCTCCGCCTAGATATAGTCTAGTTTACCTACTCTATAACTCTTAATAAGAAGGCGGAGAGGCTAATCCTATTAGAGGCCGGATTCCAAGCAGTCGGCCGTTATTCTTACTAAACTAAGATTATTAGGACTTCTATTAATCGTCCAGATATATTAATATTAGTCTACCCCCTACCTAGGAAAAAGGTTAATTTATAGGAGCACCTATATTTCTTATTAGATAATTACATTAATAACGATAAAAAGCCTACTCCGAAGAGGATACCAAAGACAATAGTTTTTATTAATGGGCGATTGTTTATCCGGGCTGTAGCTGTATACCTTTAGACTATATTACTACAAAAGGGGTATTTAACAGATACAGTGGACGAGGCTATTTATATCAGTACCGTAGTCCAAAAGTTTACTACTACCATATAGAAGTATAACCGCACTTAGCGGTATACTAAGTTTAAAACTACTATATCTAGCATTAGAATTATAATAGCTACAACCTCGCTTAGTATAGGTATAAACATCCTAGATATTAAGCGCGTAATTATTTAGAAGATTCCTATTACTAAGAGCCTAGCTAATACATAGTAGCGAATTAGTTAAGGCAAACGACAAAAGGATTACACCAGTATAGGATATATTTTCCTTCTATACTAGGTCTTTAATATAGAGGGGGGAAATATACTAAAAAGGAAACCACTACTACCTAAGGCGAAGGCACTTACTTAAGCGCCTTGGAGGAATCGTAATAGCTTACCAGCTAAGTATACCCGTAGTTAACTTACACAGAGCTTTACGCCTAGTAATATTAGCGATACTAAAAGCGTCGCTAAGAGTGTTACTAAGAGTGTTACCTTTAAGAAATCAACCACAAACTATAATTCTGCAGTTACAGCTACTAGAGAGGATAGCCGTCCATTCTAGACAAGGGCTAAAATGGCAAGCCATAAGAAGTTACCGGTTAAGTGGAAAAAGATAGTAAACGAAGCATATTATTAGAAGGCCTTTCTTTCCTTCTTAGGAGAGGACAAGTTACCACCGGCTATACTATAGCGTGTTATTCGTGCCCTAGTAGATTAATACTATAGTTATTATAACCCCTTATTTATACCTAAGCTCACATTGCCCCCTACAGCTCCGGCGCCGCTTTATTAACTATAGGCCAGTATATAGTCTACTATTATATTAGAGCTTCTTAATATATAGGCGGCCGAGCAGGCTAAATTAATATACGCTAGCCTATACCAACAATTCCCTATACTATCAGCGGCGTTTCTAAGCAAAAAGTGCCGCTAGTAGCTTTCATACTTATTCTATAGGGGCATAGCCGACGCCTTCTAGGATAAACTTACAGCCAAATCTTTAGAAAATATGGCGCCCTTACTCGTCTTATAGCAGCATCGCGAGGCCTATGGCAGTCAATTAGTTAAGCAGCTAAAGGGTATAGTTAAGCCAGTTAGATTAACTAATGAAAAGGCTCTAATAAAGAAGCAATAGGTAAAGGCTGCTTAGCGGACCAGGGACTCTAAGGGCGAGGTCTTATTAACACGCCAGTTACTTAAATCGTCTATGCTAAAGAAGTACGCAGTATACGTCCAGAGGTGGGATAATAGCCTTACTATGCAGGTTGCTAGACAAGAGGCCGTATAGGGTATAGTAGAACAGAGCGTAGTAAACGGGCCGTCTTTACCACTTAGGACCTAGGTTACTAGTAGAATTAACAAGTCTAGCCCATTATCCGCGTTACCAGGTATCCTATATAGTGTTAAGCGCGCGGCCTAGGTACTTAAAGAGGTCTGGAGGCTAATTTCAAGGCTAATAACGCCAACAACGCCGCATATCACGTCTATAGAGGGGAGTTACAATATTAATACGCCCGGCTCTTAGGATCCCGCAATTCTAGACTCCTAGGAGGCCACTACTTCTAATTCGCAAGATACTGCAATTCCCGACTCCCAAGGTATAGTCATTCTTAATTCACAGCTAGCTATTATCCTAGATTCGTAGGTAGATACTATCCTTAATTCCTAACCTATAGATATAACTACTACCCGGCTGTATATAGCCTTAGCAGTAGGGGCTGTCTTTACGCCATCTTAGAAGAGATAAGGTAATACCTAAAGGGATTTACCTACTAAACATCGGACAGCCTTATGGGAACGGGATAAAAATATAGATATAGTACCGCGGGAGAGAGATATAACTGTAGATGTAGTGCTTATATTTACCCCAAAAACAAAGACCAGGCGTATTAGGAAGGCGACGCTAAAGGAATAAAAAAACTTCTTAATAGAGCCGTAGATAGATAGGCCACTTAGCGTAACCTAATTAGCTAATAAGTTCATATAAGTTTGTATAAGTTGCTAGAGGGGGGTCTAGGAATGTCGTAAGGGCCTATATTAGGTAAAGGGCTCTATCTTAGCGTAGCAAGTAGATAAGCTATTAGTTCCTATTATAGCAGGTATTAATTAACTTATAGCGCGTTTTAATTAGCTAATAAGTTTATATAAGTTACTAAAAAGAGTGCTAGGGATATTATAAGGCCTATATAAGGAGGTAAAGGTCTATCCTAGTATAGTGTAATTAGTCTATAAGATTATATATATTAGGTTAGGTCTAGCGCCTTAGCTTATTAATAGTAAAGTAAATCCTATAATAAACCTTTACTTCTCTTTCTCTTCCTCTTTAGACATTTATAATACTACAATTTTTTTTAAAAGCCTCTAACATATCTCCTCCTACTACTTAGGTACTCGCGTACCTACTAAACTTCCCGCTCTAGAAGGAGTAAATCCTCCTCCTTACCGCCGCCCTCTTATACGGCCAACTAACGTTAAGGACTATCCGGCGTCCTCTATAAGTATTAGCCTATTTAGTTCTTAACTATTTAAGCGTCTTAAGGAGTTAGGGACTATCCTAAGGAGCTAGGAGATAAGTAGCTATACCTTTCTTCTATTTAGCAGACCTGTATACTAACATTCTTCTTAGCCCTCCTCCTTGCCCGCGCCGCCCTCACCTATACGCCCTCCCTTCTCCTTCTCCTCCTCCTCTCTAGCCTCCCGTCCCTTTCCTCACGCCTACCGCCCCCCTCACGCCCGCTAGCCCCGTCGCGCCTACCTTCCCCCTTAGCGGCAACAATGATAACAATAACAACGATAACGACGACGACGACCGCCTACTGGATTTCGGCGGCAACAATAACAACGACGATAACGGTATGGTTAGCCTCGCCGGGTATATATACTATAATGCCTATTGTATTAATTATTAGCTTATATATACGTAGACCTGCAACTTAGCCACCTACCCCCGCCACCAGCGCCGCTTTAGGTCCTCCCCTTCCTCTTGCCTAGGCAGGCTTTTATACCGCCTAACTTGCCAACTAGCCGCGTCTATCTTAAAATTAGCAACTCTAGGGCAAGATCACAAACGGCTATACTACCGTCCGCTAGGGTAAGTAGTAGTCATCTCTCTAAACGGCCAACGGCGAGAGAAACCTCTCCTATATTAAAAGGATTATGGAAACAGAGCTAGGTAAGCAGCTCTATAGTAAGGATCGGTACCTAGCTTACTAGGAGGGTAGTTAGGAGTACTAGGTCTACTCTAGGGTAGGCGCCCAGTAGGTGTATAAGCCTAGGGATGCTTATACCCGCTACTATATAAGGGCCCGCCCTAATAAATACTCTATCTTAAAGCGGGCTAAGCCTAAGCCCTAGTAAGTATTACTAGCTCCGCCCCTACGGCCCCTATTACCAAAGGGACCGTAACTACCTCCGCCTAGAGCTAGGGGTATAGGGTTAATAGCGTAGGGGATAAGGGGGTAGGACTTAGTGTGGTATAGCGTGTCTTCGGACTCCCTTTATAGGGAAGGCTTTAACCTCGTTCTAGTAAAAGCTAGTATCTTAGAAGGGTCTAACTACAAGGCTCCTTATAGGTAAGCTTTAACCTCGCCTAGTTAGTTTAGATCCTATATAGGTAAAGAAGCTAATATCTTAGGCGGGCCCAACTGTAGGCGTTATAAGCTCTATAGGTCGGGATATATAGACTTAGCCTCTATCCCTAGAGAGAGAGTAGGCTTAACAGGCCTTTACTCTAGTAGAGTAAAAGGAAAATAATAAGTAAGCATAGTAGGCCTCTACTTAGTAGAGGATTAGGTAAGTAAGTACAGCAGGCCTCTACTTTAGATTAATAGTGGATAAGTAAGCAAGCATAGTAGGCCTCTACTTATAGTAGAAGTAAAGTAAATACGGCGGGCCTCTACTTTAGATAGATAGTGGATAGGTAAGCAAGTATAGTAGGCCTCTGCTTATAGTAGAAGTAAAATAAGTACGGTAGGCCTCTGCTCCAGGTAGAACGAATTTACTCTCTTATTCTGCCGTTAACCTACTACTCTAATAACGTAATATAATTACGTCTATTACTAACGTATAGATAAAGGCTAGTATATAGTCGCCGCACGTAGGTAATAGCCTCTACTCTTAGCGGGGGTCTATTAATGTAAGCTACTGCTACTCCAGATATCTCCTAAACTCTTATAAACTTATACAAACTTATTAACTAATTAGGATAAGGCTAGGGGCTTAAGAATATTATTACAGCTTAAGCGAAGGCCCTATGTCAAGACGTCTTTTATAGGTACTAGCTACCACTCCTTATTAAGTTCCGCTAATATAGGCCTCTAAATATCTCTCAAACTTATATAAACTTATACAAACTTATTAGCCAATTAGGGCAAGACGGGGGGTTTTAGGTTAAGATATATTATTTAGCTAATAGCTTCTTAGGGCCTATTAACGTAGGCTCCGGCCCCCAATCCAGAGATCTCCTAAACTTATGCCAACTTATACAAACTTATTAGCCAATTAAAACAAGGCTAGGGCCCTCAGTTAAGACATTTTATATAGGTAGTAGCCTTACACAATTTTAATAATGGACTGTAAGCGTCCCGCACTCCGTAATAGTTTACACTACCCTAGCCAAGGAATAAAACGAAGTAGCAATGCCAGTATCACTACCGTAGTCGTTATTTCCTAGTAGTAGTCTAAGGGGAGTCGATATTTTAAGTCCTGGGTGGCTAGTATACAGGCGTATAGCAGTACCCGGTGCCAGGCGGCTCCTCCTCCTTATAGTATTTCCTAGATATCCTCCTCTTAAGTAATTAAGGCTAGGGCTGGGGTAGAGGGGCCTTATAGGGTAGAGGAGAGGAAGACTTATAAGGCGAACTAGAGAGGAAAGCCGCGCTCTAATTAGCCGATAAGTTCGTATAAGTACCCCTAAGTTTATAGGCTACTTAGAGCCTCCTAGCCAGTAGGAGGCACGTTAAAAGTAAGATCTAGTTCCTCTATATTACCTAGCCCATCTCTAATAGCATTAATAAAGTCTTATATATCTATAAAGCTAGCTAAGTCCTCTATATCTAAAGGAGGATAGGAGGTAGCAACTAAACGCGGACCCCACACATGGACCTAGTTAAACTCATTAACCTTCCTCATTAAAACTTCCACTCTAGTGCTAAAAATGTTATAAAAATCAAATAGGCGTAGGCCTACTAGCTATACTGGTTGCTATAATATAGCTAGGTTGCCAGAATAGAGATTCCAAGCAAGTATAAACATATTAAGGTCTACCTTTGCCCATATATAGGCACCTAACATCTCCTCACCAAATGTATTTTCTATCTTACTACGTAATATTTTAACTATTATATTTAATAAGCATACTTAATTAAATATAATATTTATATTATAAGTAGAGTTCTTATAGCACTTTATCTCAATCTTATAGCTTCTATTTAAGTGCTCTAGCCCAAGATTAATAGCCTTATACTTATTTAAAGCTCTAAGCTAGTTTACTAACCTAGAGGATAGGATTACATACTAAAGTTCAGGCAAATTAACTAACATAAGATTCCACCGATAGAATAGCATTTCTTAACCATAATTATACTATAACGCGCTAAAGAAGAACATAATAAGGGGGTTAACAAGCCGCCGCAGCATACCTATATTGGTATACTTAACAGCATACTAAATAGTAAGTAAAAGCTTAACTTCCTAAAGCATACAACACATTGTCCGAAACTTAACATTATTATACTTCGCGCCCGTCCACACGTCCCAAAAAAAGGCGTCGCGCTAGATCTCGTTAACAATATCTAAAAACTGCTCGGGAGTAAGGCAGCTAATGGCCCGGGTAGTATCTTTAATACACTTAGGGGAAGACGGGTTAGATAAGGTGTTTAAGTTAAATAGCTTAGATAAATCAGGCATACTAATTCTAAAGCCTTAACGCTATATGGCAGTATAAAAGAGGGCGGTTATACGCGCTATAAAACCCCGTTTAATAATAGGTACCAACTTATAGTATTTAGCATTCTCTTATATAATTATAAAGCGATTCTATAGCGTTATATTAGACCATAGACAGTAATAAGCCTCCTCTTGCTTATTCTTAGGCGTAAAGTATATACGCATAAGAGTACTACATAGATTTATCTTAATATAAAACTATATAGGTACACCAAGCAGCCAGTCCTAACGGTCAAAAGGGCAGCTAGCATAAATTTGCTCTTATTTTACTAACCTAATATAATACGCAGTAAGCTAGTCACCATAGGTAAGCCAAAGCCGCTTAGTAAAATTATTGGGAGTAGTGCTATTATAAGGGTTATCTAGAGCCTGGAGACCAAGCTAATTAAGGAAAATGCTTTTATAGACGCCATAGGTACCCTAGATAGTACCCTTATCCTCTATAATAGTACCAAACTGCCAGAATTTAGTCTTCCTATTGCTAATATATTGTATACTTAGCATCTAAGGGAAAAAGTCACTATCTTTAAAGATACGCTCTATACTAGTAAGGTAAATCCCCTTTATTATATTAGCAATAAGGTAACGGCTAATCTATAGTAATAACTCGTCGCCAAAGCCAAAAGAGCGGTAAATGTCTTTAATATTTAGCGGGATAGTTAGATTATATATTAACTAACACAGCCCCAACAAAGGCAGTTTAGGATAATAGATAATAGCAGTAGTTGTTAAGGAGCGTATAACAGACGTGTAACCAAGCAGCTCATCGCGCTTTATATCCTTAAAGTTTACATTATCGTATATAACAACCATCTAAGGGTCATACGCTAGCGTCGTAAAATACCTCTATAGATATTAGCCCCTAGCTAGCCAGTAGTCCATAGAGGCTATACTAATTAGCTTATAAGTTTACAAAAGTTTACATAAGTTTAACTAAAAGGCCAGTGCTAATAGATATATAGTGCTAATATAAAAACTAACATACCTTTACCTCTTTGGCAATACTACCTATAGTACAATTTGCAGAATAATAACTATAGCATAATCTAAAGCCAGCCAACGTTTTAAACACCCTTCTTTTTACACCAGAGCCTATAAGATATATATCCACTACTAAAGAAAAGAAATTAGACCGCTTCTTAGCCTAAGAGAAACAAATCATACTAGTAATAGCATATACCCACCTCACTAGCGCATCCTAGCTATCTACCTTCTAGTCCTCCACTTTCTAATTACTATAACTAGCCCTATACGCCCGCTAATTACTAAGCAGTTATATTAAGGTTATATACCATCCCGGGGCAGTATCCTATATAGAGCAGAAGGTAACGTTAAAGTCTAAGTCCTCAATTTTCAACGTTCTATTAAACGTAGCAAAATATAGTTCCTAAATAAGGCGATCTAGCTCCGCAGTATATAACTCTGTTTACATATATAGGATATTACTTAGCTATAGGTCTCTCGCAACTACATCCAACAAAACCCAACACCGCTACCCAACACGACCATACCGACAGTGCTTAATTATAATTCCCTTCTCCCCTATATTATCCGCCCTAACCTAAGCAGATAGTAACTAAGCAAAGCTCTAACCTTCTTCTTTTAATGTATTAACTACGGCTTATAACCTCTACGCGCGCTTCCCCTACCTCCTACAACGCCTTAACAAAGGCTTAGGCGCTTTATTCTCGTTACTACCCGTCTAATTATTACCTACATTATTATCGCTGTCGGAGGAGGAGGGCTTAGATAGTTCGATAATGTTTTTTAACTAGCTAAAGAGGCTAGAAATGGAGGGAGGATAGCTAGGGGTGTCTTGGTCGGAGTAACGCTCACTTAGGGCACAGCTAGGCTCCATTACGGATGGATTCTATAAAGTAAGAGGAGGGCTTTTAAATAGAACTATTGGTAAGTTAAGCAGTAGTGTATTAGGGGGCGATATACCGCGTTAAAGGTAATACAGCCGTCGTCTACTAGGCAGGCTGGCCTGCCTTTATAAATCGCGCCCATAATCTCTTAGACGCTTCGCAGAGGAATTAGGGTAGTAGGGGTGGCAGGGGGTGGCGCGGCGTTCTATTGGCTAATAAGTACCTATAAGTTAGAGCAACCATCTAATTGGCTTATAAGTTTGCATAAAAGGGCCTATGGCGTTGAAGTAGGGCGGGAGCAGGGGGGTAGCCGCCTCCTCAAATTCCTTGGCGAAGCGGATGAGTCAACTAAGATAAAATGTTCATAATATTTTAATGTTCGTCACGTAGATTCTGCCACAACTTACCACGCGCACTTTTTTTTAACCAATCAGAAGCCAGCTTGGCAGGGTTTGAATTCTAGGACCCGAAAATATAACGTAGCTAACCGGGAAGCGAGCCACCCCACGAAGCGAGCCACATACAGGTGATATTTGATTAATTTATAATAAAATCAACAACGAGTTTAAATATATTCTAAATAGGTCAAATTAAAGCTTATATACTACTATTTCGATCGTAATATTGCTTAAAATAATTTATCTACGTTTTAGTGGTGATATAGACCCACGCGTCGACCAATTGCACGGGCGACTACCACATTCCTGCGACGTCCCCTTCCAGATCAACAACCCGTTGATCCACTTATTTGCAGGCTGCGGATCGCACCTAAATACATAAGAAAGGTGAGCCTAATCCTGATTATACTTACTAGGGTTTAGAACGGCTCTACTTAATATAGCGACGTCAAGCTCCGGTAGAGTTATTCCTTCCTTATACTCCCTTTAAGTCAACTTTCATACGGAGGCCTCCTGCTTCTATAAATCTTTAGATTTCAATTAATTAACGTCTTCCTAACTAAGGACTCTACCTTTACTAAGGAGTTGCCTGCTTAACTTCTTATTAATGCGAAAGCTTTAGTATTTCTTATTTTCTTCTCTTTAGATATAGGAGTTAGTCGCGAAGCCTATCGAAGCTTTAAAAAGCTTTTTTAGATATTATCGAGTCGGGGTCTTAAGCAGGCCGTCAGGTCGCGCGGTCGTTAATTCGTTAATATAGTTGTATAGAGATTTAATTTCCCTTATAGTTCTTAGTGTCTTTAGAGTGCGCAAAGTAGTAGGTATAGTTGATTCCTCTATATCTTAGCTTTCAGGAGGCTCTATACGGGTAAGAGTCTTTAAGACGGCAGTAGGGTTATAAGGTAGAAGGCCTATAGCTTTCTAGGCGTTGCAGATTGTATCAGGGGTAAACGCCTACATGCGCGCCTTTGGGTAGAGCTTCAAAAAATACTCCTTATTAACGCCTGAGTGGCTATATCGACAGAAGTTATCTACTTGCTTCCCGTAGTAGTAAGAGAGTAGCCCAAAACAACCCACATCTAGTGGTTGAAGCTTATGAGTTAAATAAGGTGGTAGAGCTACTAGGACGATCTTGCGCGCGAGCGCATACTTAACAAATTGCCAGGTAAGGTGGCTCGAATAATTGTCCATCAAAAGCAGGCGATATTGCTGTATTTTACCGTTGGAATCTTCCACAAGGTGTCTCGTATACTTGTTGTAATGTTCAATGTAATATAGGCCTAAGGAGTTCTCTGTCCACCTACTAGGGGAGGTAGCGTACGTGTATCCGCGAAGGCCCTTATTTTGCTCACTAATTTAATACCATCCTTCCTGGTAGTATTGCGCCTTCCAAATCAAGAAGGCAGGCAGTAGAGAGCCGTCGGCGCTGACCGTCTTAATTATGGATACTGACTCACGAGAGCCTGGCTATATAACTGTTCGATTTTTTGACCTCTCCCTACACGTCTTACCCGATACGATTACTCAGGCCACTGCTGCGAGACCTAGCATCACTCCCTTCTCGTTAAAGTTGTGGATGAATTTTGAATGCTTAACTTAATATCGCTCACGAACAGCACGGAAGAACTTAAACTAGTTACGTATAATTACTGGATTGTTATTCCAAGCTCTCTGGCAGTCAAGCTGACGACTTAGTAGGGTACTAAGACCGTGGCGTTAAACGAATCTTTGCCCCCAATGTTTGCCTATGGTTTAGCTTTCTCCTAAAAGGGAACAAGCCATTTCTGTGAGCATATAAACCTTTAACGGAAGGCCCTAGGATTAACATTTGTGGATCCATTTAATAATTTACTGTTCTTGTAAAGGATGCAATAAACTAGGGTGAGCTTCGTGTTGTGGGAGACGGCCAGTAAGACGGTGTCCAACGGTAGATCTAGGTGCTCCGTGGGCGCTGGAAGCCTTGCGAATCGACGGCTTAACACCAGAAGAGAGATCCTGTATAATATTTTGTATGGTGGTCTCGGCTTCACGAGAGGGTAAAGATTAAATTGGCATCGTGTAATATGCTGAGGCTTTTTGATTTTGGTGTAATTTGCTATGAAATAAAAAATGGTAGGTATTTCCTTGTGTGGCTCGCTTCGTGGGGTGGCTCGCTTCCCGGTCAGCTACGTTAGACCACTCGTACCTCGGGTCAATTAGTGTTCTTTGGCGTGCAAATAACCCCGTAACTTAATGCACATTAAACATTTGGTTTCGAGATTCGTTCAAGGCCGGTCATCACTACCACCTTGGCTTTTCAACCAAGCTTCATGTGCCTCCTTCCACCTCAAGTATCCTTCCACAGCACTCTGATCTAATCTACCTACTCCGTCTTCTTGATCTGATTGTGCGGCTACCTCTTCACTATGTCCTCCCTCCATGCTCTTTCTGCTATGGCGTCTTCTCCACCCCTCCACCCACCGCACCCCAACAAGTCCGAGCCCCGCAACACCTATAATAAATGGAATAAGTTGTCCTACACTACCCAAACCCACAAGTCCTTCAATAGCATTCCATCTAATGGTAAATTTGAGTTGCAATATAACGAAGATATGAATTGACAGGTCGGTGGTAGCATTGGACCACCTTATTCCGCTCTTTTTCTTCTTTTGGGAGGCCAATATCATAAGAGAAGATGCAAGAGATGCTCCAGAAGTGGATGGAACTGCTGCTTTATTCACGTTTTGAGGAAGAGTGGATGGGTATGCAATTGCAGCGTAGACTTGATAAGGTCCGTTCCAGGGATCGAGAATGTATGCGCGACGCAGGTGAGTGTAAAGTGCTGCAGCGCGACCCGGAAAACGTAAAGTGACGAGAGCTTTGAAGATACGGAGGTCGCAAGTAAGGTATGAAGGGAGAATGACTATGTTTGATTCTCCTCCGATCCCGGCAGTAGTAGGGGAATCGGTATATCTAGGGCTGGAAATGAGCAGGACTCTCATGAGACTCTTGTATAAGAAGGCTTGGCAGCCCGCTAGTTGATTCGAAGGTCTGGCGGTTAGGCAATGCTTGAGGTATATTTCTCCATTGTAGACATCCTCGAGGATTGGGCAACGGTGTCTCTCATATTGGGAACGCTGCATGTCCTTAACGCTCTCGTTTTGAAATTCCTCGCGTGCTAAACGGCAGCCGTATTATTTGACCGTTAGAAGGGCTCCTCTCACATTGTGGTGGGGCGGTCTCTTCCGATGTCTGTATGTTCTCAGAGCCTTTTTCGTTTACTGGGTTCAATGAGGGAGAGTCCTTTGCGCTGAGTAGCGTCTCTTGTCTGTCCACCGAGATATTTTCAATGCTGGATCGCCGCGATTCGGGTTGCTTGACTGATCCAGCTAGGCTGCGCATGCTGGGGTCGCTCGTAACCACTTCAGCAGAGCCATGTGGCATGGTAGCTATGGATGAAGCCCCTTGCTGCCCATAGATACCTTCTGACATGCCTTCTCCTATGAAGCCAATTGCGGCTTTCTCAAACTCGTCTCTGGCATGCCTCATCGCGAAATAGCTCCAAACCCGAACGGCTTCTAGCAGAGCAGTATAAATATAGTCAGCTAGGCCGAGCACGGCAAAGAATTTCATAACTGTCCTGAACCATCCGTACACGTTCACCTTCACTATAAACATGGCGGATGTCCCACAAGGCGTCTTCAGCATTTCGTCAAGCCCACGAAACCAAAACCATACGTGTAGGCTGAGACTACGTCAGGAAAAAATTTACCAGCATTTGATTTTACTTTTCTGCCATTTCAGCATTTCTAGCATTTCCTAGCATTTAGCAGCTAAATGCCGCATTTATTACCAAGTACTAGCATTTACCGCCAAATGCCGCATTTATAATTAAGTATTAGCATTTAGCTGCATTTATTACTAAGTAC